>Ga0210241_100077_pt1 | contig 69211 bp, 56 predicted proteins | sample ChrtobMetP5a_8mM_FD_155488 | JGI IMG/M metagenome (GOLD analysis project Ga0210241, IMG submission 155488) | Chrysochromulina tobin associated microbial communities from unialgal haptophyte culture, Seattle, Washington, United States - P5a_8mM | ecosystem: Host-associated > Algae > Haptophytes >...
GGCGCGTCGCCTGCCTCAGGCTTCGCGCAAAAGTCACGCGTCTGTGTGAGGTCGCCGCGCAAGGCGGCTCTCCCACTGCGTGTTTGTCGTGCCCCACCCTCCCGGACCCGTACTGTCTAGAATAGGGGACTCAGAGCCGGCCCCTGGCCGTCTCTGTGGGGGGCTGCTTATTAATAACCATCCCTTTGAGTGTGATGCACAGAGAAGACTAATGGTGGCTTACCCTTTGCAATGCTTGCTGTTGCCCGTTATCATCGCCTCCGGCGCGCCAGCTGGCAGCCCTCACGATCACCATCACCATTTGCACACACTGCCGACGCCGCTACCACGCCACGCCTTCGATCCCAGTGCGGCGGTGCAGCCATTTGGGCTCTCAGAGATTCGCCTCTTGCCCAATTCGGCTTTCGCTGAAGCGCAGGATCTGAATACAGAATACTTGCGCCAGCTCGATATTGACCGGCTTCTCCATTCATTCCGTACCCAAGCTGGCCTCACCAATCCAGCCCCGCCATATGGCGGCTGGGAATCTCCATCGTACCAGTGGGGCCTGGTCAACGGCCACTTTGTAGGTCACTATTTGAGCGCACTCGCCTTCGCCACCGCCGTCGGCAACGAGGATTTGCGTAGGAAGGGCACGCAGCTGGTGGCTGGCCTCGCGGCATGCCAGGACGCCATCGCAAAGGCCAACCCGGACAGGGTGGGCTGGCTCTCGGCGTACCCGATCGATCATATTGAGCGGCTAGAGGCCCACAATCTCACGCAAGTGTGGGCACCGTACTACACGCTGCATAAGATCATGGCCGGGCTGTACGACCACTACATGCTCACGGCCAAGCTGAGCGAGCCGGGCAATGATCAGGCACTCGCAGTCCTCGTGCAGATGGCCAACTACATCTCATCGCGCATCACCAAACTGATCGCCGCGAAGGGCGCCGCTTGGTGGCAATGGTGCCTCGATGTCGAGTTCGGCGGCATGAACGAGCTCGCGTACAACTTGTTCTCCCTCACCAAAGATCCGCGCCACGCGCAGCTCGCCGCCCTCTTCAGCCCGGACAACTTCCTCAACCCACTCGCAGACGGCACCCAAGATCCCCTCGATGGACTGCATGCAAACCAGCACCTGCCCATCATCGTCGGTGCGGCGCGGGGCTTCGAAGTGATGGGCAACAAGACCCTCGGCACGATCACGCACAACTTTGGCTGCCTTCTGAGCTCACGCTACGAGTACAGCACCGGCGGCTCGAGTGACAACGAGTACTGGGGAAACCCTCGAGAGCTCGGCACCTCGATCCACACGGACTTCGACAGCGTCACGCACGCGCCGATGAACTCGGATGGCTATCATACGCAAGAGACGTGCACGACGTACAACTCGCTCAAGATCTCGCGCTACCTGTTCACATGGGCGCCGACGGCCGCGCTCGCCGATGCGTTCGAGGCGAAGCTCCTCAACGGCATCCTTGGCGTCCAGCAGCCTGGCGTCGTTGGATCCCTGTCGTACATGACGCCACTCGGGAGGGGCGTGAACCGCAATCGCTGGGACTGGTATGGCTTCGGCAACGCAAACAGCTCCTTTTGGTGCTGCTACGGCACCACCGTCGAGCAGTTTGCGAAGCTCGGCGACTCCATCTACTTCACTGAGGGCATTGAGCAACTGTGGGTGGCACAATACATACCCTCGACCCTCTCGTGGGCAGCCAAGGGATTGAGTGTCGTGATGACGTCGAGCCTCGCTATGGCCCTGCCCACCCAACGCGGCGCGCGTGCTGAGCCCTACACGGCCACGCTGACCGTCAACATCACGCTCTCCTCGTTCCTCTCTCGTGGGCCCGGCCCTCTGCCTGCTCTCGACCTGCGCGTACGTGTACCCGGCTGGGCCGCGAGGGAGAGCGCCGTGCGTGTCCGACGCCGCAACTCGAGCATGAGTGAGCACACGCCAGCCAATGGCACCTTCTTTGCTGTCCCCACTCCCGAATTGGGTTGGCTCGTTGGCGACGTCGTCGAGCTCACCCTCGGCATGGTGCCACGCCTCACCCCCATCAATGATGTGCGGCCCGAGTTCGCGTCAGTTTCGTCCATCATGCTCGGGCCACTTGTGCTCACGGGCATCACGAACGAGACGGACGAGCTCCGCGCAGATCCCGCGCGAGTGGCCGAATGGGTGGCGCCGGAAAAGATCCAGCGGACACGCTGTGCCGGCCGCGCACACTGGAAAATTTGGGACGGGGAGCGCTGTGGCGATGCCCAAGAGGACGCGACCACCGATGGCATGCAGCTGGTCGCCCACGGCAAGAATCGTAACTACACGTTGCTTCCACTGGCACGCGTCGCTCTCCTTAATTACACGGCGTACTTCAATGTGACGAAACCTGTATGAGTTCGGCCGACTCTGTGACTGTGATCTTGTCGTGAGGCATAATTTCCTTAATTTGGTCCGCAGGTCATGTCGGCACCACGGTAGTGCCAGTGGTAGGGGGCGCACGAAGCCCACGGGCACGCGCGACCGGCCACGGCCGCGGCGGCGGGGTGTGGTACCTCGCCTACTCGACTGTATTAACGACTCCAAAACCGCACCGCAGCGCGCCGTACAGTCTACATGTGTACGGCTACAAGTTACTAGTAAGTGAGTGCTTTGCTCATTTACCGCGCAAAATTGTGTGTAAGTTTGCGTCACGGCTCTTGATGCTCTTGCGGTTGCGCTTGGCCTTCGCCTTGCCCGTCAACATCTGCTTCGACCATCGCGCCGCGTACTCCGCGAGTGTGACCTTCTCCAGCTCCAACCGCCGCTTCTCGAATGCGTTAGCCTCCTCTTGTAGCCTCTCGAGTACTGGCGCTCCTGCCGCTCGGTGCGAGCAAGGCGAGGTCTGCAGAATCTCTGCAGAACGTGCGCTGAGCGCGGGTGCGGGCCCCGCTGCCGCAACAGCCTCTGCCACAAACCTCTCGGGCAGTCCGAGCGACGCGCGAAACTCTTGGAGGCAGCTTGCGTGTGCGAGCGCATTGGAAAACGTGGTGCCTCCTGGTAGGCGTGCTTTGTGCTCCTCGGCAGCGTCGGCGGTGAAGGCGGCGTCGTCGCTGGCCGCAGAGGTTCGACGCCATGCGTTCAGTCTCGCGTCTCCGAAGGGCTCGAGACCATGCTGCTCCTTGGAGCCCTGCGGCAGTGGGTCGGTCATGCCGAGCACGAGGATACCGCCAGGCGCGAGCCGTTGGACAATCTTGCCGAGCGCGACGCTCGCGTCCGCCCCGTTGCTGTAGAGAAAGATCGAGTAGCGGCAAAGGACGAGATCAAACTGGGATGGCGCCGCGCCGGCACCGCAACAAACGTGCTCCGCCACGGCCGTCGTGTCCTCCACACCGAATGAGCAGCTGGCTCGGCCGCCATCGGAGAGTGTGAAACGCTTCGGCAGCAGCCCACCATCGAAGGAACCAGGGTCCGCAGTCGAAGGGGTAAGACAAGAATTCGGCATCGGCTGGTAGCGCCGGCCAGCCATAAATGGCTTTGCACAGCTTTTCGGTATAGTCGGCGCCCACTCCGGATTCATCGCGACCTCGTGGAAGAAGGCGTCGCGCAGCTCGATGGGCACGTTGGCGAGAGCGGCCTCGCTCCACTCGTACCGGAGGTCCTGCACGGTTTTCACGATCGTAGCGTCGCGGTCGGTGCCATAGCCGACGAATTCGGGCGCATGCTCGCCAAAGGTCGGCGCGACCCACTTCTGGTAGACCATGCGCGCCGTGAAGAGCTCCTCGCCGCTCGAACAACCGCAGCTCCAGACGCGTAGGCGTGCGGCCGAAGAAGCGGACGTGTCATTCTGGCGGAGGGTGGACCTTGCTGCTGCGAAGAGCGCCCGGTTGGCAATCAGACCATCCCACAGACCCGCCCCATCTCGGAAGAAGGCAGTGTTGTGGATCCACGCCCGCTGCGTGATGTTGAACGTCGAGCTGCCCGTCGGAGAGACGTACCTTCGCACAGCGCTCGACGACACCGGTCGCGTCGTCGCCGGTTGCGGAGTGGCTATTGACGCTGCTGTCCCTTTCAAGATACCGCCCTGCACTTCTGGCAGCAGCGTCGGTGAGCGTGATGGCTGCGACAGCAGCAGCTGTAGCCTCTGCTTTGGCTTCGGCGGCGTGGCTGGCGTCTTTGTTTTGGTTGATGACGACGAATTGGGCGGTGAGCTGATGGATAGGTCCAGCATTGGGCCTCCTGCCTCGCGCAACGCGACGACCTACAGAGTCCCAAATATGGACGTTTGAACTCGGTGAAACAGATCCTCAATTTCGAAACCAAACAAACACTCTCCACCAAGGGACACCAAACAGAAATCCACTGTTGCAGGGTCCTATTTTTGCGAAAAACGTATGTAGGGGAGTGACGGGAGCGAGCCGGACATCGCGGTAAGTGCGAAGTGCGACGACTTCGCGAAAACGATTTTGGCCTCAGGACTCCTCGGAGGCATGAGCGCCCTTTCCATCGAGGTTCCTTCAACCGCAAACGCGGATGAACACGGGGCTTCCATGGCGTCGCCCAGCAAACCGAGCAAGGTCTACCGGGCCGATTACGGCCGGCTTTTGCAGGAGCAGGTTAACCATGAGAAGGGTGACGCCGAGCGTGCTGAGAAGCAGATAATGCAAATGAGGCTGGATGAGCTGCGTGAGTCCTTCAAGGAGCGCGGCCGCACGCTGCGCAATGAACGGCAGCGCGGCCAGGAGTTGATCAAGTCGAAGATTGACGAGTGCCGTCAGCAAGCCAAGGAATCTGGCGAAAACGTGCGTATGCAGCGGGAGGTCTTTCGTGCAAAGCGGCAGAGCATGAGCCAGACATGGAAGAATCACGGTAATACGCTCTCCAAAGAACATGCAGATCTCAAGGCAAAGATGCGCGCCGCCACAGAAGCTCGTCTCGCAGAGGCGAGGGCAAGTGGCAGCGAGTTCAAGAGTGAGCTCAAGGAGCTGGTGAAAAACACCGACGACTCGCACTATCACTACAAATGCGACCTCGCCGGCCGCGTTAAGGCGGCGACGTCGAAGCACGTGACGCGTGCATCAAAGCAAGACTTCCTCATGGACACATGGGACAAGGCGGACCTGCTGCGGGAGCAGATGACAAGGCTGCGGCAGCAGCGCTTGCGACAGGAGCAAGAGTACCTTGCTTACGCGATGATGACCAAGGAGGACATGCGAAAGAAAAATCACGAGGCAGCTGACAAGCTGGAGGCCGACCTGCGCGAGCGCTCGACAAATCTTCGCAGGGAAGAGAAAGAAATGAAGGACGCAGTCGCAGCAGCGAAAAAGAACTTCTTTGATGCAAAGAAGGCGCTACGCGAGCAAACCGAGACCAACAAGCTCGTGCCTGACGCAGAGCTCACCGATGACGGGGAATCCCTTCGCGAATCGATTAGCGCGGCCTTTTCGCGCTTCTTTGGATATCGGCGGCGCGGCATAGGGACATCTCCGGTTGCAATATAAGCGATGCGATCAGACGGGAGGACGCGCAACAACTTAATGGCGCGAGTGCGCCCATGCACCACGGGCACCACCGTATGCGTATCCCGCATCCCGCCCCGCGCCGCCGCGGGCACCCGCGCTACGTTCCGCGATCCCGTCGTAGTACATGCATACTGCACGCGCGCGGTAATTTCAACCCGTCACGATCCGTTTAATGATTTAATGATTTAATGATAATTTAATGATTACAAACTAATATTCCAATTCAATTCAATTGCGATTACAAATCGATGGAGGGCGATCGGGCTGATCCGGGCACGCACGCGGACGCGCGTTTCGCCGTTTGCGCGCTTTCGTTTTTGCGGCGCCCCGCGAGGCCAATATGCGCTTGTACACGGACCATTTCCGCATTTCGCTTTCGGAGCGCGGGTCACACCGCGGTTGAGAGCCCCCCTTCGGCGGTTATCGCGGCAGGGGCCAGGAATCACAACCATCACGGCGGAAAATCATTTTCATTACAAAAATCTGCAGCGTCCTGGGATGTCGGCAGAACGCGCACATGACGCACGATCGCGGAGACCACGCCACGCACGCGATCCCCGGCCGGTTTGCGCAACTTCACATGCGGGAATCAAATACACCGCGTGTCAGCGTATGTACGAACGAAACCTTACAAACCGCACTACTGTCCGTCTGAATCCGCCCCCGACGACCGTGGGAAGGTGGATGACTCCCCCCGCAGCCGATCGACCCGAGCCGCTCCGGAGCACACCCACAGCGTTGAGCGTACAGGCTACTAAACTCCGTCGGTGGCAGTACCGGTACATGTGGTATGGTGGCCCGGCCCAATAGATTGCACATCCCTCATCTGATCTTGAAGTGGCTCATGCGAGAGAGGAACGGCAACGGGGAGCTGACAGGAGCGATACCGTACTGCTAACAGTCCATCTCAATTTCTCCCCCTGGTGCTCAGGGGGCCACTTCATGCATGGTGAGCCACACGGTGTATCACGTTTCTGATCTCCATCGGTCCAAAAAGAAGCGCAAAGTCGCCACTGCGCGGCCCACTTCACCGCCAATAGTGCCATGCTCGTCTTGCAGCGGCAGTGGCTTTCTCGGTCGGCTGCCGATTCCAAATGCGCATCGATACGCTTGCACGGTCAAAAGCGTCAACGTTGGCCTCAGAGGCGCTGCTCAGATCCGCAGTAGTTTGGTCTATGAAGCACTGGTCGCAGACAACTGACCCTCCGGAGTCAGGTCCTTGGTCGACTCAGCCTTCTTGCGCTCGATGTAATTCAAGCTCGGCAGCTTCGGCATCCCGGAGGGGGTTGACAGCTTGGTAGCGAGGATGTCGCTCGCCAAAGGGGCCGACTTGGCCACTGGCGGCTCACGAGGTGGTAGAGGCTGCCCGGGTGGTGGTGGGCGCAGGACCCTCAAAGTGATGACGCCCGTCATCTGCTTGAGCCGCGTTGAGGTCTCAGAGTGGCCGACGGCATTCCATTCGTTGACCGAGAGCACCTGGTCGCCCACGAGCAGCTTGCCGTACGCGAGGCCGTTGCTTGCGACATCATCGAGGAAGGGGTGTCCTTCGCCCGAGAGGGTGACACCTAGCTTCGCGTCCTTGTCAGGCTTCTCGAGCACGACCTCCAGCCCAAAGACGGGATCCCATTTTCCGATCCCCTGACGGTAAGTGGGATAATTGAGGACCCATGCCGGCGTAGACGGCGGCACCGCGGCGGCCGCCGGGGGCGGCGGCGCAGGCTTCTCCGGCGGGGGTGCGTTCTCGACTTCGCCGTAAAAGTGGAACGGGCCGGCGAATGCGGGCGGCTGCTTGGGATAGACCACCGCCAGGCGCATCATCGGCAGGTACAGGATGCCGGCGATCGAGAGAGACCAGTGGAAATACCACAGGGAGCCCATGCGCGCGCCGCTCACGCCACCAAAGATGTAACAGAAGCAATTGCTGAACAGAATGAGGGAATCGCGCTTCTCAGCCGGCGTCAAGCCGACGGTGAGCCCGTTGTACATGGCGATACCCAGCTTTTGGATGTTGTTCGAGAGGAACGTCACGTCGTTCTTGATGACATCGGCCTTCAACGAGATGATGTTCGTCATGCCAAGGGCGAAGGGCACGAGCGTCGACGCGAGCGACGACCAGATGTTGTACTGTGGCGGACCCATGACGTCGTTGTACTCACGCATCCGGTCTCCATCGGGACTGTTGAAGGTTTGATGGTAATCGATGCCGTCGACCAAGATGAAGATGCCGCACATGAAGATGATGATCGCTGGGTCAGCGATGCTGCCCAACCTCGGCAGCATGTGGAGCCCCAGCATGACGCCGCACATGAAGTTAGTGATGCACAAAAAGTAGATGCCGACCCAAGTCCAGTTATTCTCCTGCGCCGCCATGCCCATCTGCACGACGTTGCCGGTCATCATGCCACCATACGTGTCGAAACGCACCTTGGTGTTGCTGACAACGTAGCCCGAGACGAAACTGACAAGTCCAGCCACGAGGAAATCGCGATTCGCGTGGAACACCGACTGTCTGGCCGGCATGAATGTCGACAAATGCGAGTCGTTTCGGAGGACGACCGTCCAGAGTCGGGGACCGGCTTTGTTTTCGTTTCAGATCAAAAGTTTTCCCACAGACCTGCTGTTTTTCGCAAACGTGGACGTCGGAAAGCTCGCTCGCTCGAACACTTGACTGCAACAACCCTCCCACCCACGTCGATCGCCGTAGCGTTCCCAGATACAAACAGCCCTCTCTGACGCGACGGACCTGACAAAGCTGAGATTCGCCCTCTCTTCCCCCTCTCTTTCTTCAGTCCGCGAAAATGGTTGGATCCTTCGTCTTCAGATAGCCCTGCACCGACTTGACGAGCTCGCTCATGTCGGCCTGCTTGCCCTTGATGGCGCCGAAGACCTCCTCCTCCGAAGGGCCAAGCTTCGCGACGAACGCGTCGCGGTATGGAGCCGCCTTGACACCCACGCTGAACGTGGTGCGGATCATCATGCCGTGGTGCGGCTTGAGGCTCACCTCGTAGCCCGCTAGCACACAGTCGCTCAGCTTCTTGCCCGGATTCGCGATAAGCTCTTCGAGCATTTTGATAATGAAGTTGAGTGCACGTGCGAGCCACAGCAGCGCACACGAAACCGTCTTGCCGTCACCCGCGATCTTCTTGAGCGCCGCCGCGTCCTTGCCCGCGCACTCGGCGTCGATGAGCGACTTGAGCGTGCTGCCAGGGTTGGCGTTCGCCGCTTTGAGCAACGTGTTAGCGTTGCCACTCATGTCGGCGCTCGCCATGCCCATGCCCGTGATCAGGTCGAAGACCGAGATGAGGGCAAGCGAAGCCTCCGCAAATTGCTTCGCGTCGGCCTCCTCCTTCTTGCCGAGCGACGGCTCGAATTTCTCGAGCACCTTCGAATCCTGAAGCCAGCCTGGCATGCGCGCGCCACGAAGTCGGCACAAGGGGGGCGGAACGCAGTTGTAAGTTTCGATGGTAGGCGGATACCTACGAAAATGCGGCGTAATCGACGGGACATGAGGGCCGGCGTCGGGAACACATTGTTCGACTGGATGGGCATGTGTGCGTGCTCACAAGCCGACCACCGTGGAGTCCTCTCTTAATCACTCCCGTCAGAGGCTCGGCCAGCCAACTCCACCGGGGCGGCTTGGGCCCCGGGCGTCTCTCCCCGCTCAGCAGCCGTGCTTGTTGCAAAACTTGTGGTGCCAGTCGGGCTTGCGCGTGCCCTTCCACACGGGAGCCTCTCGGCGCGCGACGATGCCCGCCTGCCACGGGACCTTTTCGGGCACCTCCCACGGCCACACGTTCGTCGCGACTGCCCAGGGCCAGTCCTTGCGCGCGGCGCGCCGCATGCGCGCGGGCAGTGTGGGGCCGGCGGCGATCGGATAGCTCTCATTCGCCTCGTGCTTGAGCCAACATTCACCCTTCGTGTGATTATGGATCGTGTAAGAGAAGCAGCGGTCCTCGAAGCCAGCCGCCTCCGGTGAGCCCGGGCAGAACACCCAAGCATTACACACCCCGCTGCCACTGCACCTGCCCTGCGTCTTCTCGCGCCGCGACGCTCGCCAAAATGGCTTGCCGCGGTTGGCTGGCCTGGCACAGACGTGCCTCTGGGTGGCGCACGCAGCACAGCACTCAGCCGCGGACGCGACGTTGAAGGCGAGTCCCCACACGTACGCCGCGTCGCCCGCGATGTCATACCCCTGGCGAGCGTGGCAACTGAGCCCGGTGCTCTCCATCTGCGTCTCGCCTGTCTGCGCCAGCTGCTGCTTGAACGCCGCGCTGTCGACGGCTTGGGCAAACTCCGCTTCTGTCGGCGGCAGCCCCAAGTGGGCGGAAGCAGCAGCGGCAGTGGCAGGCGCGGCGTCACCGCGCAGCAGCGACTCCTTCTCGCGGTGGCGCCGCTCCTCCGCGGCATTGCGGTCGGCATGCGGCGCCGCGGCCGCGGCCGCGGCCGGCACCGCGCTCACGGTCGGCACCGTGTTCGCGGTCGCAAGCAGCGCCTCCCTCTTTCGACGCTCCTCAGCAGCAGTCTCCGCAGTGGTGGGCACAGCCTCTTTGGCGCCCACGACGACCTGATCAGGCATGTCCGGGTCCACCTCCTGCTTGAATTTGGACGGCCGCACGCGCTTCTGCAGCGGCACGGCCGCCTCGTGGATGTAACCGCGCGCGCCGTGAGCGTCATTCCTCCATCCGCCGCCCATGCCATTGTAGAGGACGGCGGCGAGCATGAGGCCCGCGAGAATGCCGAGCACCTTGATAGGAATGGGCGTTGGCGGCGGCGAATCGGGACCTGCTGGCATTGTGCAGTGCCGCGTGCGTCGGTCGTGATGTTGCCCGCCCTTGCTCTGGATGCTCCTAAAAAGGGCGCCAAGAGTTGTTTGCAACAAGTCAGTTTCGTCGCGTCCGCGTTGAGGACGTCAATGTTTGCGGCCATGTGATTACGGCGTTCAACGGCTCCGCTCCCGGTCAAACACGCAAGTACTGACGTGAAGCTCATACTCATGGCAGTTTCGTTAATTCATGCGTACCACACGTCCGCTCAGGATCGCCGCGCGTCCACCGCTCACCCTGCTTGCTTCTCGCAGAACGGCGGCGCCATACACGCACGGCCTCAACGACGAATACCTCCTTCAAGGATGCACGAGCATCTTCTTGAAGAGGCAGGGTGGCGATTGGTACTCCCATCTGCTCACGACCAAATCTCGACAAACGAACGAATGCAGAGCTCTGCACGCCCACCTTGACATGCCACTCACAATCGCTGACCTTGCCCGAAGCGCCCGTCCCGAAACCAGCAGATTCCCTATGACGCGCACCGCTCCGCGACTCGCCCCAACGACATCAGCGCAGCGCACGCCCGAGCTCCGAACCCGATGCGACATGTTCTTCTTGACGACGACGTCGCGTTTTTCCGCCAAGGGAATTCCGCAAAATCGTTGCAGGATTGCAGACCTTGATCTTTGATGATTTCTGCGGAATCCTGATTGACACCCGGAATCCATTGACTTATTAACTGACACCCTGCAACCGATATCCGCGCAGGAACCCAATCTCGTCACCGCCCCCCCCATCAGGGATGGGCGCGGCCGGCTCCCCATAAGGGGCCGGCCACGACGAGGACCTCCACGTCACCATCGCCCTACGGCGCGACGCCCCCCCATCCGGGGGCGGGCCGTGAAACGCATCGAAAAATCCTCCCCGGGGTGGATGGTTTTTCCACAACTTCTCCCGAACTTCCCCTACGGAAAAGGGGGGTTCGATGTGTCGGGAGGGGGGGGGTAAGGGGTCACCGGGTGTCATCACACTGATGAACCCCGGACCGTATTGGCCGTTATACTTGTGGGGGTTCCACTTAGGGGGGGATCAACGAACCGCCCCCTGCCAAGGGGGAGTTCTAGCCGCCCGAAGGTTACCCGCCTCGTTAGGTACGGTCCGGTGAGACAAAACAAACTTTTCTGAAGCTCATACTCAGTTTCTACGACATCCTCTCTCTCGCTCTCGTCAGCCGCGCGGTCTCAGTGTCCCATACGACTACGTTCCCAATACATGACACTCGAGAGAGCGAAGTCCAAGAGCGAGTGAAGCGAGCGCGTGTTGCTGCCACACGCCCTGCCGTCCGCTAACTGAATTGCCGTGCAGTCCTGCGGGTGAGGTTTTATCGGAATTGGACGTGCACGTGCTGGCCACCGTGGTGCATCCAGTGGCCCTGCTGCTGTTGCTGCTGACCCTCGCCTGGGTTGCCCGTCACGTCCTCGCCCGCATCGTACTTCTTGCGCAGGTCCTCGTCTGAAAGAACCTCGTACGCCAGCGCGATCGCCTTGAACTTGATCTCCGCCTCCTCATCGCCCTTGTTCTTGTCGGGATGCCACTCGACGGCGAGCTTGTGATAGGCACGCTTGATCTCGCGTGCGGAGGCGCCGCGCGTCACGTTGAGTAGCTTGTAGTAGTCGACCTCCTTAGAGCGCTTGAAGAGCTTTTCCGCCTGCTCGAGCCCCTTGCGCGCGTCCTGTGAGTGCTCGTCCATCTCGAGGACCTGCTTGAAGCCGGCGATCGCCTCCTCAAACCTCTCGGCGAGCATGAGCGCCTCGGAGTGGAGCAGCCTCGAGGACATCGAGCCCGAGTCATGCTGCGTGTGCTGCTCGCACACCTTGAGAGCGTCCTCCGTCCGTCGCAGCCTGATGTTGCACGTGCAGAGATCCCTATAAAGTGTGGAGCGGTACACGTTGGGAGGTGCGAGCGCGAGCGCCTCGTCGAGCAGCACGCGCGCCTCTTCGTACTGCTCCTCGCGTTCGAGCTGCTTCATGCGCCCCTTGCCCTCCACGTCCTTGCCCATCACCGCCTCAATCTTCTCGAGCACCTTGGCGACCTTTTTGGCATGCTTGTAGTCGGCTTTGCACTTGGTGTGCTCGGGGTCGAGCTTGAGCGCCTCGCGGAAGTGGCGCAGCGCGAGCTCGGTGTTGCCCATCACCCAGAACTGCTTGCCACGCTTGTAAAGCTGGTTCAGTGCATCGTCCGCACTGAACTCCTCCTCCTTCTTCTCCTCCGCTCTGCCGCTCGGCTGCCGGTTGGCGCGCTGCTCGCGCAGCCAGCGCCACTGCTGCTCGCAGCGGTCGTTGCACGTGAACTCCTCGTGCTCGCAGCTGGACTCGGCTGCGCGTACACCGCCTTCGCACTCGCAGTAGCCGCTCCAGCCGTGCTTGATCCGCACGTGGCAGTCTTGGTCCGACTGTGGCTGCCGTTTGCCGCTCGCGGAACAGTCGCCCGTCTGCCGCCACTTGACGCACTTCGTGGTGCCGGCACTAGCCGTGTCTCCCGCGGCCGCGCTCGTGCCATCGCACCGGCCGCACGTCATCTTGCACTCGGTCCACACCGCCGAGCTGCCGAGGCCCGGCGGCGGCGTCCGCCACACATCGCTGAAGGCTCGGTTGCAGTCGTTCTTGAGCTGTGGGCACGTGACCGACGGGCTCGGGCAGCCGTCCTCGTTGCACGGCCACGGGCCGCCGTCTTCGCACCCGGCGGCCGCCGCCAGGTCCGCGTAGAGGCCCGACGCGAGAAGAGCCAGCCTCGTAAGTACAGAGCCGGCCATGACACGTCAGCAAGAACCGCACCCATTTCTGAATCTTCGCGCGTTGTGTTGAACAGAACTGAGCTCTGCCATTATAGCGCCCGTGCGGCCCCCGTGCTTGGCGGGACCTCAAGTGTGTAGTGTCAGTGTAGTGTCTAGACGGACTGTCCTTCAAGCAGCAGCGCAACTCGGCACGTCCGCGTGGGCGCTCATCTACGGCGGCGGGCCGCCGCCGGACTCGCTGAGCAAGTTCCAGGAGATGGAGGAGTGTGAGATTGGCCAGGCTCTGTGTAGCTCTTCAAGTTACGATGTGCCCAATAAAACGCCTGAATAAAACGCCCCCGTTTGTCGTTCTGACTTTTACTCGCTGCGAGCGCCAGGATGCCAGCCATCAAGCCTGTCGGCCTGGGCGGTGACCCGGCCTCGTGGCCTGCTGGCAAGGCGTCCTCGTTGGTCAAGTCGCTGCGCGCTGACAGGCCAGCGCCGCTGTCGCGCGCCGAGCGCATCCGGCGCTTTGGCGTCGACTGCGGCGACGGCCTGGTCTGGCAGCCGACCTGGGTGCCCGGCGGTGAGTACACGAAGACACTCACTGTCAAGAACGTATCCAAGCAGGCCGTCACCGTCAAGTATAAGCTGCCGGACAGCAAATTCTTTAGCATGGCCTTTCCAGAGAAGATCATGCTCAATGCTGGCTTGTCGAAGACGGTGGAGGTTAGCTTCCGGCCGCAGCTGCTGGAGCCGTACGATGAAGTCATCGAATTCACGACGGACACGGGCTCGTTCGTCGTGCCCATCCGCGCGATGATTCCGACCGTCGCGTGCCACGTACCCACGCACCTCGACTTTGGTTTCTGCCCGGTGAATGACGTTGAGACGCGCTCCTTCCACGTGACCAACGATGGCGAGCTGCCCATCGAGTTTAGCCTGAGCTGCGAGGCGCCATTCACGCTGAAGCCCACGAGCGGCACGGTGCAACCGCGCCAGCACGCGAGCATTGAGGTCACCTTTATTCCCAAGGATGCGTCGGTCTTCGTCGCGCAGTGCGTGTGCACCGTGGCTGGCGACAGGTCGCACACGATCAAGATCGGCGGCATCGGCAAGTACCCGTTCCTCACGTGCTCATCGGAGCGCATCGACTGCGGCGCGGTGCTCACCAGCAACACGTTGACGAAGCACTTCAAGCTGCGCAACACGTCGCTCGTCTTCGCGCGCTTCGAGCTCGTGCGCGTCGACAACGACGTAGAGCCCAGCTTCGTCTTCCACCCGACGAGCGGCATCATCCCGCCCGACGGCGAGCTCGACGTAGGCGTGCAGTTCCGGCCCAAGGTGACGGGCACGTTCACGTGCGACCACTACGAGGTGCGCACGCCCGGCGGCAACACGGTGCCCATCGAGTGCTCCGGCGAGGCCGTCGGGCCCGAGCTCGTCCTCTCCAAGGAGGTGATCAATTTCAACGACGTGATCATCCAGCTGCCGCGCCAGAGCTCGTCGCGCATCTTCGAGATCCACAACAAGTCGGAGATCCCGGTGCCGTTCCAGCTGCACTCGATCGAACCCAACGGACTCTTCACGCTCGAGCCCGCACACGGCGTCGTGCCCCCCAACCTCTCCGCGCATGTCACCTTCACCTTCTCGCCGCCGGAGCCGGGCAACTACTACCGGCGCGTCTACGTGCTCTTCCACAACGCGGCGCCCAAAGCGGTGGACCTGATCGGCTCGGGCTACACGGAGAAGCGGCGGCCCATGCCGATCGCGCCGCGCTTCGTGGCCGAGTACCTGCACCGCGAGCTGCGTAACCAGCATAGGCTGACACCGGACGAGCTGCAGGCCAAGGCGGACTTGCGCCGGATGGCGATGGCGTCGGGCGCCGTGGCCGACGACGATGGCGAGCTCTTTGACCCAACGGTCTCGGAGATGTCGACGATGGTGACCGACCCGCGCTCCGAGGTGGCGCTCATGCGCGGCCTCTTCCGCGGCGCGTGCTGGCGCCAGGGCGCCGTCTACTTCGAGGAGGATAGGGTTGCCTTCGGCGAGGGCTCCCGCATCAAAATCTCCGAAGCGCGTACGGTGCGCCTGGTCAACCGGACCAACGGCAAGCTCACGGTGCAGTGGGCCGTGCCCAACGGCTACGTCAACGGTGGGCCCAAGGACCTCAAGGCCGCCGTCTTCGCCGTCACGCCCGCGCAGTGCGACGTGGGACCCAACTCAACGGCCGAGTTCGCGGTCCAGTTTCGGCCGCAGTCGGATCAGCAATACTACGTGCAGTCCCTAGAGTGTTACTGCTCCTTCAAGTCGATGCGCACGTTCCGGCTGGTGACCGAGGACAGCTTTGCGCTGCCCTGGTGCCTCTCGCTCACCGCCTCAGGGTACACCTTCGCGGCGGGCGCTGAGCAGTTCATCCCGCGGGGGATCCTCTCTCACTCCTTGCTCACCTTCCCCGCGGTGCACTGCGGCGACGCCTCCTTCCAAACGATCTCGATTCGAAACGACAACGACACGCCGATGCTCTTCGAGGTGTCCGACCTGGCCTCCTCCTTTGCCATCCTGCCCGCCGTCGGCGTCGTCCCGGCGGGAGAGACCCAGCTGCTCGCTGTGCGCTTCCAACCTGCCGATGCGAGGCGCTACCGCACCACCGCGATGCTCACGCTCAACAACGACGGCGGCGCGGCCATCCCGCTTCAGCTCGTGGGCACCGGGTGCAAGGCTGCGCTCACGATGCCCTCGAAGCTCTACATGCCAACCGCGTGCGTGGGCGCCGCGTCGCATGCGAAGCTCACCTTGACGAACCCGAGCCGGCTGCCCCTCGCGTACGAATGGGATATCCCCGAGAAGCTCGTCGGGCTGCTCACCGTCGACTGCCCCGCGGGTGTGCTGCGTGGGCGCGAGTCCATCGAGCTCGACTGGAGGTTTGCGCCCAACGCAGACCGGACGTACCTTGCCAAGGTGCCCTGCCTCGTCTCGCCCCTCGATGACGGCGTCGACGGCGGCAACCACGAGATCGTCAAGCAGATCTTGCACGTGAGCGGAGTCGGCTCGTCGGGCGTCATCCAAGCGGATCCGCCCGTAGTCGACTTCAAGACGGTGCTCGTGGGCAACTCGCACCGGCGCACGCTCACGCTGATCAACTCGAGCCCTGTCGACCTGTGGTACTCCCTCTCGTTCACGCGCGAGGGCGACCCGGCCTTGCACGTGTCTGGCCTGCGAGCGGACGAGCTGATCCACTGCGAGCAGAACGAGGGCCTCGTGCCCGCACGCAACACGATGGACGTGAAGCTGGTGCTGAAGCCGCCGCGGCGCGAGACGTTCGAGTTCTCGGTGCGCTGCACGCTGCGGCCGGGCAAGTCGGCCGGGCTCGGCAACTCGACACGGACCGCGGGCGGCGTGCCTCTGTCGCCTGAGCCTCCAGAGCACCACCCGTCGCTGCCGCTCGGGCTTGGTGAGCTGCTCGGCCCGCCGCGCGAGCTGTGCCGCGTGACGGCGATGGCCGACTTTCCGCAGCTGCAGGTCTGCGACGTGCGGCTCGCGGGCGTTTCGCAGGAGATCTTGTGGCAGCAGCTGCGAGTGCCCGAGCTCAACGCCGAGCTGCGCAGTATCTTGTCCGAGGCAGAGCTCAAGGTGATGAGCTCTGAGGGCGCCTCGAGCATGGGCGACATTGCGTCGCTTCAGGCGACGCTGCCGGTGGTCGATATGATGATGCCGCCCGCGCTGCCCGGCGACCCGACCATGACGCTCCACCTGCTCGTGCGCAACGTGGGCGAGCTCGGCGCCTCCTTCCGTCTGCGCTACCCGACCGAGATGGAGCTGCAGATCGAGCACTGGGCCGACAAGGGCGAGCCGACGGCCCGGGAGCTCAAGCAGCATCTGATCGTTGACAAGGGCGTGCTCGCGGTCTCTCCCAAGATGGCGGAGCTCGCGCCCGGCGAGGATGTCGAGCTGCTTGTCAAGATGCGTCACTTCCGCGCCGACGACTACGAGCTGCCCGTGCTGCTCCAGATCACGTCGGGACGGCAGCTCACGCTCAACATCAAGGGTCGGACGCTCGCGCTCGGCGAAAAGTACCTGCACATCCCGCTGCGCGAAGTCGTCCTTCCACCGACCCCGATCGGGCTGCAGACGCCGCAGCGGCACACATTCGAGCTGCCCAACTATTCGGACGTGCCGTTGCCTTTCGAGGTCCAGCTGCAGCAGGTGTATAACCTCAACGCGTCCAATTTCAACTTCCCCATCCTCGTGTGCGAGAACCCGTCGGGCATCATCCCGCCTGGCGGCGTGGCGCACGTCGCCTTCCGATTCAACCCACTCGAGGTTAAAGATTATCACGTGGCGCTGCCCGTCGCACTCGGCGCTGCGGGCACGCGCACGTTCGTGCTGCTTGCCTCGGGCTACCACCCACGCGAGCCCACGGAGTACGAGGCCTTCTTGAGCCGGCAGCGCGAGCTGATGCCGCCCGCGCAGCAGCTGATCCCCGAGAGGCAGCCTATGCGCCTCTCTTTTGATCGCGCGCTCTTTGGGCAGGTGCCGCAGGGTGCGACCTTGCGCAAGCTGCTCGTGCTGCGCAACGTGCACTCAATGCCGTGCGACTTTGCTTGGGATACCACCCATCCCCTGTGGGGCACCATCCTCTCCATCTACCCCTCCTCGGGCACCGTGGGCGCGGGCAAGCACCTGTGCTGCAAGTTGTCCCTCAACGGTATCGGGCCGCCCGAGGAGCTCCGCACGCACCTCACGTGCATGCTCTCGCCGCACATCGACCCGAACGCGCTCACTGAGACCGAGCGGCTCGCAGCTGCCAACGCCTTCGCCACGGGCACGCTTGGGCTGCTGCCAGCGACCCACCCGCTCGCGGCGGGGACCGCGCTGCGCCCGCGATCAGACTCGCGCATCCCTGTGACCGAGCTTCAGCCCAAGCTGCGCGGGCTGCAGGCGCTCATTCACATCGAGGAGCGAGAATCGCGCCGGCAGGCGGCCGCTGCGGGCATGACCGCGCAGGAGTACGCGATGACAGCCGCTGCGTCGCAGGTGCAGCAGGTGACGCTGCCGCCCTCGCAGGCGGGCGACCTCGGCCCAGCGCCGCCGCCGCCGCCGCCGCAGCTCCTGCTCGATGTGCGCGCGTGCATCTCACCGACCGAAGTGCTCGCAGCCGGCGGCGTCGACATGACGCGCTTCTACCTGCCGCGTGCGCTGCAGCCGACCGAGTTCCCGCCGCCGCCCTCGGCTGGCACTGCCACCTCGAGCCCGAGGACGCTGCCACCCGTGCAGGCGGAGCAACGCGAGACCGTCGAGGTGCTCGTCGCGATGATGCTTGATGAGGTGCTCAACGACAATACCATCCGGCGCGCCATCAACTCCGTCGATGTCGAGCCCACGCCCTGGTTCCGCCAGATCACCGAGTCGCGCTTGCCCGGCGCCGCCGCGGCCGCGGCCGCAGTCGCAGCGGCCGAAGAGGACGCAGCGGAGGACGCAGCGGCCGCAGCCTCGCGCAGGCAATCTCGCAGGCCGAGCACGGAGGTCGTCAACGCGCCGACGGCGCAGGGCTTCGCCGCCGTCGCGGGTGCGACCGGCCAGGGCTTTGGAGCCGCCGTGCCGCCGCCCGCCGCCCCAGCGTCGGTGGCAGACGTGGACATTGCCGACCAGACCCTCGAAGCTCAGATTGAGGCGGCCGATCGGCTCGCGCGCGCGCAGCGTCGAGCGGCGGAGGTGGAGCGCAGGCGTCGCGAGGCCGAGACGTCGGCGCGCGTGCGCGGCGGCGCCGAGTTCCAGGAGCTCGTGGCGTACGTGCTCGAGGGGACGCTCTTCAATCTCGTATCCGAGGTGTCGCTCGGCGAGTTCCCGCTCGACACGGTGCCGCGCCAGATAGTGAGATCCGTCGAGATCGCGCCGGAGGGGCCGTGACGAGCGACACAGGAGCCGTGCTGTGTGCGTGAGTGATGACGGTGGTCGAGTGCTGTGTCCCAGTGATGTCTCATGAGTGTGACCGACCGAGTCGACCTACGATGTCGCCGGCGCAACGCGCTGCATGCGTCAAGTTGTTGAGTGTACCAGTCTCTGTGAGTCGCGCGTTTTAAGTTAACCGTTTATGGTTTATGATGAGTCGCCTGTCCGCGCAGGGCTCGAGCCCGCACACGCGCACGACGTACGAGAGTCGCGGACTCAGTCTCAGAACGTCCTCAGAAGCGAGAAGGCAGCTGTCCACCTGACCACCTCGTCCAAACCTCGTCCATTCTCGTACGTGAGCTCGTTAATGGATATATTTTGAATGCCGCAGACGCTCGCCAGGATGTACAAATCAAAAATATCGAAATGTGGAATTTGCATGCGCGTGCGCGTGCACCGGCCACAAAACAACAATCAAGATTCAAGATGAAGCTGGTCATCCTTGTCGGGATCGCACTTGTATCTGCACAAGATGTATATAGATTGCACGACGCTGCGAGAGAAGGCGACGTTGATAAATTGAAGGCTCTGGTGGCGGCGGGTGCATCGCTTGAAGCGCAGGCTGATAACGAAGCCACGCCACTGCACTTGGCTGCGATGCACGGCCAGACAGAGTCGATCAAGGCTCTGGTGGCGGCGGGTGCATCGCTTGAAGCGCAGGCTGATAACGAAGCCACGCCACTGCACTTGGCTGCGATGCACGGCCAGACAGAGTCGATCAAGGCGCTGGTGGAGGCGGGTGCGTTGGTTGATGCGCAGGCTCGTGACAAATACACGCCACTGCACTTGGCTGCGGAGCACGGCCATACAGAATCGGTCGAGGCGCTACTCGCGGTAGGTGCGTCAGTTCATGCGCGGGCAGACCGTGGAACCACGGCGCTGCACAAGGCAGCGATGAACGGCCACTCTGAGTCCACCAAAGCGCTGTTGGCAGCAGGCGCATCAGTCAATGCGCAGGGCGACAACAGAGCCCTGCCGCTGCACTGGGCTGCATTTCAGGGCCATTCGCATACTATCCTTGTGTTGCTGGAGGCGGGCGCATCGGCCGAGGCGCAGGATGACCAGAAAATCACCCCGCTGCACTGGGCTGCGGGGGGAGACCATACAGAGTCGATCAAGGTGCTGTTGGCGGCGGGTGCGGCTGTGGATATGCAGGATAAGAACAATGCGACGCCGCTACACTGGGCTGCGAAGAAAGGCCATACCCAGTCGATCATAGTATTGGTGTCGGCGGGTGCATATGTGGATGCGCAGGGCGGCGGCGCTTCGCTCGAGGCGCACGGTGACAAGAAGGCGACGCCCCTTCACATGGCCGCAATGCACGGCCACTCGGAGTCGATCAAGGCGCTGGTGGCGGCGGGTGCAACGGTGGATGCGCGCGACGACGAGAACGCCACGCCACTGCACTGGGCTGCTGGGACGGGTGATCTCAACACTGATTCTCTCTGAGTCCGTCTGACTGAATCCGTCTCATCGCAGGCCTTTGTTGGTGTCTGTTGGTGTGACTGATTGCCTCCCTCATCAAGTAGCAGGTACCAAGGAGCACCTGATGACCTCTGATGACCTATGATGACCTCTGATGACCTCTGACGGCCTTATTCCTCAGGTACCCCGGAGTGGTCCAGCAATGCGGAGTCGATCGAGGCGCTCGTGGTGGCGGGTGCGCCGCTCGAGGCGCACAACGACAAGAAAGCCACCCCGTTGCACTTGGCGGCGATGCACGGCTATCCTGACTCAGTCAAGGCACTGGTGGCAGCGGGTGCGTCGCTGGGGTCGCAGGGTGACAAGAAAGCCACCCCGTTGCACTTGGCGGCGATGCACGGCAGACTGGATTCGATCATTGTGCTCCTCGCGGCAGGTGCGTCGGTCGATGCGCTGGACGACGAAAATTCCACGCCGCTTCACATGGCCACGGAGCAGGGCCGTTCGGAGTCGATCGAGGTGCTGGTGGCGGCGCGTGCGGCGCTTGAGACTCGAACCGACGAAAAAGACGAAGTGTGATCGCAACTGCGTCGCGCCACGTCCGCGCCTCTGAAGCAACGTGAGCGAGGGGAGAGAGATGGAGGTTCACTCGACCGGTAGGAAACGAAAGTTTGCTTTGGGTGACCGGACCATACCCCCCCGGTACCTAGTACACGCACGCACCCTAGGGTCAGCATGCCTTCTCGAACATGATGGGCGCGTAGTATGAACTTACAGGTGTTGAGACCAGACAGTATGGTACGCATGATGGTACGGTCTGCGGTGATACATGCACAGACTCTTTAGCCGCTCTCACTAAGAGGGCGGCGACTGGCCGGGCGTGAGCAGCGTCAAGGCTGCTGGGAGCACAGTCGTCTTGAGGGGCGTAACTCCTATGATATCGCCGTCAACCATCAGCTCCAGTGGCGGCTGCCCAGCCGCCGTCGCGAGCTCGATTGAGGAGGTCGCGAACTTGTACGACACGAGCTTGTCGTGGATGTGCTTACCGCCGGCCTTGATCATGCCATCGAGCTTGAGCGCCTTGAGCACACCAATATGGCTGGGCGTGTACATGATGTCGATCTTGCCATCGTCGAGCTGCGCCCTCGGGCACACGCGGATCGAGGCGCCCGTGTGCTTGTTGTTCATCATGCAAATGACGAAACAGCCAAACTCGTGTTTCTCGCCGTCGATGGTGAACGTACACGGAGGGGACTTGCGACCAAATGCGAGCTTCACGATCTCGAGCGTCTGGGTGAACGAGTACCTGGTTCATCAGAGGCCATCAGAGGTCATCAGGTCCTCAGAGCAATCAGATGATGGGTGAACGAGTACCTGGTTCATCAGAGGTCATCAGAGGTCATCAGGTCATCAGAGCAATCAGATGATGGGTGAACGAGTACCTGGCGGGGCCCATCCAGCGGCGCGTCTCGGCCTTGGCATTGATGACGACGCCAAAGCCCGCGGTCACAATGTTGATCGAGTACCGGGTGAGAGGCGTCGTGCCGTCCGGTCCGAAGCACTCCAGCCTGGACAAGTCCACCTTGCGCGTGAGACCGCCCATGATGACGGCGACGGCCGCGCGCACGGCTGCCTCGCCGCGCTGCTTCTTGCCCATCACGTCGTGCATGAACGTGTTGCCGGTGCCGCCGGGCAGGAAGCCGATGGCGCAAGATGGTTGCGGCTCGCGGCGCATGAAACCGTTGATTACCTCGGAGAGCGTGCCGTCGCCTCCAAGTGCGCAGAGAGCGTCCACTCCGGTCAAGTCCGCGGTTTCAGCGAGGCCCACGCCGTGGCCGGAGTGCTGTGTGGCCAGTGCAACCACCTCGACGCCGGCCTCCTTGAATGCAGGGTTCACCACGTTGTCCATGAGCTTCTGGCCGCGCTTGCCACCTGATACAGGGTTGTAAATGACAACGACCTTTTTAACCGAGATGGCCTCGCTCGCCGCCGTAGTGAATGGCGCGAGTAGCGGCGGCTTGCCCTTTGTTGAAGCTGGTGGAGCTTCAGGAGGTCCCGGTGGTGGTGAAGCGGGCGTCACCGCCACCACCTCCGGGATCTCAACCGCCACCGCCGGGATCTCAACCGCCTCGGGTGTCACCGGCGCCGGAACCTCCTTCATCTCAGTTGAAGTGGGCATATCAACTACCGCCGCCGAACCCTCCTGAGCCTCGGTTGAAGCGGGTGGTGGTGGCGGATACTCCGGAGCCTCGGTTGAAGCGGGCGTGTCGACCACTGCCACTGCGACTTCTCCAACCTCGGATGCCATTGCGACACAGGGGCGGATCGGAATCAAATTCGGAATGGGGAGGAATCTTGCACAGGAATCTCCGGTTTTGAGGTCGTGCCCACAACCGCGCTCAAATTGCAAGAAAGCTCCGCTGCGTACGGTCAACGCTAGTACTGAGTACATTGTAATCGCTCTCGTGGGCTAGGGACCCTCGTAGGTCCCTTGGCTCGACTCGATCCCTACACGTTTCACAGGTCCTACGCATTCGAGCCCTGGGCGGGAACCTGACCCCACAGGATTGAAACGACACGTCTCAGTCGCTGCGCCGGCAAAACTAACAACTGCCACCAGGCTCCCATCCCAGCACCATAGCGAGCTGCCGGGCACCCATAGCCGCGTCCTCCCGCGTCGGCAGCCTGCCGTGCACGCGCGCATACTCGTGCCCCCAGGCCGAGAGGGCGGCCTCCAGATTGACTGACGCGCTGCTACTTGGCGAGAGGAGGAGCGTATCGGGCAGTGGGTCCTCGAGGGAAGGCCATGGCTCGGGGCGTATCTCGGGGCGTATCTCGGGGCGTATCTCGGGGCGTATCTCGGGGCGTATCTCGGGGCGTATAGGCTCGAAACTCACGACGGGTACACCCCCGACTCCTGCAGCGAGCTGAAGTCGGTGTCGTGCAGGTTGTCGCAAGGGATGGAGATCATGGCCAGGTACTCGTCGCGCACGATCCTGTAGTTGCACAGGCCTCATCCAATGCGCCATCCGGTACGCCATCGTGCGCTCGAAGATGAATCGCATCTCCACCTTGCTCAGACGGTACTGCACGCCGGCCATGTAGCGTGCGCGCGCATCAGGGTCGCTCGCCGCTGAGTCCGTACCGAGGGTGGAGCCGCGGGGCTGCTCGTCGATTGCATCATGGCTGCCTGGGCGGAGCGTGAGAAGAGTCCAGAAGCCCTCGCCGCCCAGCGCCTCGTTCCATAGGTAGACACGCGTGTGGATGCGCTTGTTCATCACACGGCGCATCTCATAGACGGCACCAAAGTCGGACGCGTCGGACTGAAGGAAGCGGCAGTTGCGACCAATGGCCTGGACCCTCGTGAAGCCGTTGAGCCGATAGAAACCCTCCGAGATCCAGACGAGGGGTGCATCCTCACCTCGCATGTCGGAGATCGAGATTCCAACCTGAGAGGCATGAAGCGCTGTCGTGAGCGCCGTGAGGAAGTTCTTGCCGCCAAACCAGCGCCACGACCTGGGCACGCAGTGGATGAAACGGTCGGCCAGCTCTGTCCGTGGCTGCGGGCCGCTGCGCCTGCTGTTCGCGTCCGCCGCCGGGTCCGAGTCGTGAGAGACGAGGTCTACAGGTGGCTTGCGTCCTTCAAAGTCGACATTGTGGAGTACGAGGTCGTCGCTCACGTCGGAGAGGAAAACGGAGAAGTAGTGGCGACGCTCGAAGACGAATGGGGCCAGATCGAGGACGTACACGCGGCCTGGCGACTGGTTGGTCGCCGGCTGCGCGGGGGCCTCCCCCCCATTGCCCTCGGCGCCCTGAGGGGCGCCATGGGGGGCGCCATGAGGGGCGCCCTGGGGGGTGCCGTTGGGGGAGACGTGGGGAGCTTCGCTGGGCGCCGTCGCGTTGGCATCCTCGCCCGACATGTGCGCCTCGAAGACGCATCGAAAGGGCTCGCCACGCGCCACTGCCTCTGCGAGACCCTCGGCCACAGCAGGGCCCGTCGTGGTGGACGAGAGGGCTTGTGAGAGGATCTTGCAGAGGTCGGCGCGGAGAAGCTTATCGGCAGGACGGTGGAGAATGCGGGCAAACGCGTTCGAGCAGAGGATGATCGAGGTCTGCACGTCTGGTGTCAGCTCGGGACTACTTCTCTCTTGACTTTTGGTCTCGGCACTCATGTCGTCGATAGGATCGCTCTGAGTTCTCGGCAGTAGCACGGCCGGTACATGTGGTACGGCCGACACCTCGCGACTACTTCCATTGTGCCCTTCGATCAAGCAGAAGCCGTCCGTGGAGAATTCGGCGACGAGCCCAACCATTTTGCTCGCAAAGTACTCTTCCATCGTCTCCATCATCTCGAGCTCGATATACGAATAACGCGGAGCTGTGACGATCACGGGCCGGACCATGGCGCCGACGGCCACGTCACCGCCCCCAAGCTGCCTACGCACCGTTAGGTAGAGTTGCACGATGATCGGGCTGTTATTTGACGCGCGGTTATCAAGGGCGCGGCGCACGATGGAGCGCGTGTCGCGCCCACGCGAGCCCGTCGTCTTGAGCTCGAGCTGAGCTCGGATGGCGGCTTCGTCATAAAAGACGCTGTGGTCGACGATCTTGCCATGCGCCGAGAAGACGTCGACCGAGACGCCGTGCGTGTGCACCCGCGCACCGCTCGGTGGCATTTCGACCTCGTCGTCGTCCTCATTCTGGGCCCCGATGGTGTAAGGCCCAAGATGGGTTCCCGCCCACTGCCACGAGGTGAACACTGTTGTGCGCTCACCCTCCGTTTTGGTCGTCTGCTCGAACATATTGAAATGGAGGTCGGGGAAGGCGATAAGCAGCACGCGACGCCGTTCGAGGTACGCACGCGCCCCAGATGAGATCTTCGCAGAGGAGATCTCCGCGCTGCCTCCCGTCGGGAGGCTGCCCGATGGGCTGCGCGCGCGGCGCCCGACGGGCTGGTGCACCGACTTTTTGGACACCTCATAAAGATGTGGATCCGCATGGGCGTGGAAGAACTCGATCAGGTCACTGTCCGGTACCTTGAGGTTGTACGCGAGCTCGTACCGCCGACGGACGATCTCCTTCCTCCCCTCGGGCATCGTCACGTCGCGCATGTCCATCACCACGAGCCCTGCCGGCCCTCCAGTGTCAACTGCAAAGCTCGACTCAAGGGCAACCACTTCAAAGGAAGCCTGAACGCACATGCGCCCGCCAACTGCTGTCCGGAGCCACACGGTTACCTCGCTCGTCACGGCCAGGTACTCGCGGGTATTGCGACCCTCGCGTCGCTCATCGCGACTCTCCTTGCCAGGCTCCTTGCCCTGCTTTTGCGCCACTTGCGCGAGACAATCGTCAAGCGCCTCGCGTGCCTTTTCAAACGCGTCGACGAACTTTTCGAGGTCCGCCGCCTCCACGAGTGATGCGCCCTGGTCGTCGAGCATGGAGCGGCCGAGCAGCTGCTGCTTACCTAGCTGATTGTATCCGAGCGCGCGCACGAGCGAGTTCGAGATCGCCCAGATCGCACCTCGGCTCGTGAGCTCAAGCCGAAGCGCGCTGCTGCTCGTCCCTAGCGTCTCCCTGCTGTCCCTATCCGATCGCGGCCCGATAGACCCGTTCGAGGACCTCTCAGAGCTCTCGAGGTTCAATCCATGGACCTTTTCGGAGCCCAGCCCGAGCTCGAGCACTTCCTCGTCCGCGCCCACGTACGTCGTAAACTCGGCCTGCAGCCGGTCCACGCGCTGCTCGCGCGTGCTTGCTTTCGGAAGTGGCATCTCCGAGAACATCTCCCCGAGCGCACAAGGAGATGGCACCTCCTTGCGCAGCAGAGCTTCCCAGTCGAGCGCGTTGAAGAATGGGTGCTCCTTCATGCGCGCCGGCCCACCTGATGAGGGGTGGTGCGATCAGCGGTCATCAGCGGCCATCAGCGGCCATCAGCGGTCATCAGAGGTCATCAGAGGTCATCACTGGCATGTGCGGGCCCACCTGATGAGGGGTGCAATCAGATGCCATGAGGGAGGCAATCAGTGGCAGTTACCCAAGTTGGCACTCCCAAGCCGCGCGCTTGGATCGACAGTCATGAGCTTGTGCAGCAGGTCCTGGAGCGTGGCGGAGCAACACTCGTCGTCGAAGGTGATCTTGCACTTCTTGATCATGTTGATGAGGGAGCCCATGTCGACGGAGCGAAAGGGGCGCTTTCCGTGCACCATCTCGTACAGGACGCACCTGATGAGGCAGGCCATCAGACGCAATCAGCACGCACCCAGTGGCAATCAGCATACACTCAGACGCACTCAGCTCGCACCCAGACGCAATCAGCATGCCCACGCAATCAGCCACGCACCCAAAGGTCCACCAGTCGACCTCATAGCTGTACTCTCGGCCCATGAGGACCTCGGGCGCTATGTACTCGGGTGTGCCGCAGATCGTCGCCGTGCCCCGCTTCTTTTGCTTCTCGCCGTCGGCGTTCACATCGCCGAGCTGCTTCGAGAGCCCAAAATCGGTCAGCTTCAGGTGGCCGTCCACCCCGATCATCACGTTCTCGGGCTTGAGGTCGCGGAAGATGACGCCGTGCGCATGCACATGCTCGAGCGCGAGCGCAATCTCAGCGGCGTAGACAACGACCCAGGCCTCACGCAGTCTCCCTTTGGCCTCAAGCAGGTTATGCAGGTCGCCGCCGCCCATAAAGTCCATGACCAGGAAGATATTCTCATCCGTCTGGAAGGCGAAGCGCAGAGAGATCACATACGGATGCGGCCTGGCTGCCATCTGCTGCATCACCTGCTTCTCGGCGATGGCCTGCGTCACGCGCGTCGCGTCGCTGTAGAGCAGCTCCTTTCGGATCACCTTCATCGCGTACACCTTCTGCGTGTCGATCTTGGTCGCCATCATGACCTTCCCAAACGTGCCCTCGCCGCACAGGCCGTGCACCTGAAAGTGGTCGAGCCCCACCGTCGTGTCCAGAGGCGTCGTGGGCCTGGCACGACGCGTAGCCAGGTTCTCGGGCGGGCTCGAATGCGGCGAGAGAGCCTCCAGCTCCTCTCTCGACGTGCGCAGTTCTCTCGACCTTAGCTCCTTCGAGTGATTCCTGGACGGTGTCCTGGACGGTGTCCTGAACGGCAACTCGCTCGTGGCTTCTGGGGCTGAGTCGCTGTCGTGGCTGGTCGAGGCACCTGCAGCACCATCCACGTGGCTGCGCGGCTTGATCTTCCTCAAATGCAAATGCCCAGGGTAGGCCGCGAGTTTATTCCACGTCAGGCCGCGCGTCGCAACCTGAGCTTGCGCCTCGCCCAGCTGCTGGAAGAACTCGGACTTTACCAAGCCACGCTCCTCCTGGTAGTGCGATTCGGTGTACCAGAGAGCATCGGCGCCTGCCATCTCGCCTGTGTCGAGCGCAACGAGAGCCGACGGGATATAGCTCTCTTCCAGATCCAGGAAGCTAGAGTAGCCTTTTGATCCATGCGCTTCAAAGTCTCGCCATCGTACACTCTTACCCTTGGGGCGCTCTTTGGGTTGGGGGGGCGGTTCGTTGAGCGCCATGGGCGGGTGCTCGCTGCCATCCCAGCCCGAGCGTACGCGCCGACGGCCGTTGAGCTGCATGACGTGTGTGTAATGACGATCACGCGGTGACGTCCACTCGCAAATGATGTCACGGAAGGATCGAAGCGAAGAGAAGGGAGTCTTCTGTGAATGCGCTGACGCTTTTTCGTGAAGGAGACGTAACGACGTTACTGAAAAAGCACACATGCGACGTCACCTGACTCAAGACACACTGTCCTGATCGACGCGATGATATGCGCTCCCCGCGCTCGGGTTGCCTCAGCTCGAGATCGAGATCGCGAAATCCACTTTTGCATTGGCACATGTGAACCTGAACCCTGGTCTATGCGGCTGCCGCGGTGCCCGGGCGCTCGTAGACAGCATACAGGTTGTAGCGGATGCCAGCGGTCAAGCAAGAGACGCCGTGCACGATGCGGCAGTCGTGTGCTGTCGCGCTTCCGGCGCGCCGAGTCGGGCACACGATCCTTCCATCGAGAGCAAACAGAAGGTGTGCGCCTTCAAAGTCGTCGTTGAGTGCGACGTTGACGACGACGAGGCTCGAGTCCCGGTGGAAGGGGACCACCTCATCGTGCGTACCCTCGAGCGCAGCACGCCGGCGCAGCTTGAATGTGGCGCGAACCGCAGCAGGGTCAGCACCGAGGGCCTGTAGCTGTTGCTCGCCCAGTTCGAGCATGTTTCGTATCGCATCGGTGCCCACGAGGGCGCCGAGCTCATCGTCGGCAATGTCAAGCTTCAGATCACGCGGCGCATCGGGCGAGGCGCTCGATTTGAGCTGGAGCTCAACGTGATCGACCAGCTTGGCGCGCTGCATGCCGTCCAGCAGCGGCGTGCCCAGCTCGAGGAACGGGGCGATGCCGCCAGTAGCAAGTGGCTTGGCGAAGGGCGGTGGCGGTGGGCCAGCAGCGGCAGCGACCACCTTGGCGACGTCAGTCGGAGAGGCGTTGGTAGCTGCGTGAGCGTCTACCAGTAGGTGGCGCTCGACGTCAGAGGGCGGCAGCCACTCGCCGATGTCGCCGCGCATCTTCAAAGTTGCATGAAGCATGCTGTCTGGCTCGATGTTGTAGTCTGCGAGCGTGCGCTCGTCCTCGTGCATGTCAGACCTATCTGGTTTCCCCGAGCCAAGGAGTCGCCCTCCTCCGATTAGATTAAGTTGATCTGGTGGCACGCCCTCCTTGTACATGTACTTGGCCTTGACGTTGCCGATCGTGTCAGACGGCTCGACCTCGAGGGTGATCGTCTTGCCGGTGAATGTCTTGACAAAGATCTTTTTGCCGCGCACTCTGAGGACCAGATGAAGCGTCGCCTCCTTCTGTATTTTGTAGTCCGAGAGGGTGCAGCCGTCCTCGAGCTCCTTGCCCGCGTAGATCAGGCTCTGCTCGTCGGGCGGGATGCCCGCCTCGTCCTGGATCTTGGCCTTGACGTTGTCGATCGACATAGAAGGCCTGACATCGAGGGTGATCGTCTTGCCGGTGAGCGTCTTGACAAAGATCTGCATACCACTGCGCAGTCTGAGGACATGATGAAGCGTCGACCCCCGCTGGATGTTGTAGTCCGAGAGGGTGCAGCCGTCCTCGAGCTCCTTGCCTGCGAACATCAGGCGGTTCTGGTCGGGCGGGATGCCCACCTTGTCCTGGAACTTGACCTTGACGCTGTCAATCGACTCAGACGGCTCGACCTCGAGGGTGAGCGTCCTGCCGGTGAGCGTCTTGACAAAGATTTTCATGAGTGCGTTGGGCCTGTTTGCTGCGATGGCGCGGGGCTGAAGCTCGCCATCCTGCGCAGTCGCCGATACCGCGTTCATGAGCGCGCCCCTCGGACTGGTCAGGCCGAGAAGCACCTCGACTGCCGCCTCGACATTGCCGTTGCAGCTATCGAGGACGGCTTGCAGCGCATCCCGATCCATGTCTGGAAACATGGCGAGAAGAATTAACGCCATGAGCGAGGGCGAGGGCCAAGAGCGAGCGAGAAGAAGCGAGCGTGAAAAGCGAGCATAACGCGTGTGAACCCTTTTTTTCTCACCCGTTCACGTTAATTGGCCTTCACGGCGAGACGCACAGCCACAGGTCCCGTGGAGACCCATCGTGGGGGGCGCAAAGCGCGGCACACACACACATGGAGAGAGTTTTTTCTCACCCGAGCCAAAAGCAAGCGAGCGGTCCGCTTCCCGAATCTAAAGAGGTTTGTCGTGTTTGGCATGTTTTCGCGCCTGTGAGTGTTGGAGTTGGTTCTAGCAGGGGTTGATCGGCGCAGATTTTGACCTTGTTGCTCCTTGGGGCGGGAGGGTTTCACATGGGGTTTCAACAGAACACTTACGTACGTGGGGTTTCAACACTTACGTAATTACCCTTTGGTATTTCTCAACATAGTGTCGATGTGAAATAATGAAAACAGCAAGTTCCCTTTTCGCGTAAGAACAGTTCCGCTCGCCTGCCCCGGGCGATCGAGGCTCCTGCCTCCAAGCGTATGAGTTATTTCGTATGCAGGTATGCCGCGTACCCACCTGCGCGTAACTCGGGCTTACTTCATAGTTACTACGTAGTGGTTCCAGTAAGCCGTACGGTATGTCCGGTGTTCTCCGATGCACACCGGGGCCGTCAAGCGTCATCATTCCGTCATCATTCCGCATCCTCCTCATCCTCCTCATAGTCCTCATCCTCCTCGCTCTCGAAGTACGAGCCCAAATCGTCCGACTCGGACGCATCGTCCGAGCCCCAGTTGCACAGCTGCCACGCCTCGTCGTCGTACTCGCGCGTCTCGTCGTCGTCGTCGTCGTCGTCGTCGTCCGCGTACGCGCCGTCGGCGGCGCCGATGGCACCGTCGGCGAGCTCAGTTTCGTCATCTTCAGAGGAATCCGACGACTCATCGAGCAGCGCCGCCTCGCGCCCGGCGCCATCAGCCGCCTCGCCGCTCGCACCCTCGACACCGCCCGCGCCGCCCGCGTCGCCCGCACCGCCCGCGCCGGACGTGCCGGACGCGCCCTTCCGCCGTCGCTGCCGGCAGATCTCATCGAGCTTGCGGAGTAGCTCGAGCGCCGAGCCTCCCTTGCGCCGGAGCAAGCTCATGGGTGAGTCCGTGCCACCTACCCCTACATAGAGCTCTGCGCCCGCCCGGACCAGTAAGCAGGCCACCTCCTCAAACTCGCGCCCGCACGCGAGGTGGAGCGCGGTCCGTTTCGTCGCCGAGAGAGCGTTCGGACGCGCACCTGTGGGGAGGAGGAGTCAGGGCGCCGTGGTGAGCGTATGCATGCATTCGAGAGAGCGTTCGGGCGCGCACCTGGCTCAAGGAGCCATCAGAGGCAATGAGGGTGGCAATCAGTGGCCCTCAGTGGCAATGAGGGTGGCACTCAGGGTGGCACTCAGTGGCAATGAGGGTGGCAATCAGGGGCACTCAGTGACAATCAGTGGCCATGCGAGCACATGCGGCCACGCGCCTGCGCCGAGGTCATCAGTGATCATCAGAGGTCATCAGTGATCATCAATGGCCACGCGCCTGCGTCGAGGAGCCGTTGGCACACGGCCGCATGCCCGCCCGCGGCCGCCGCATGCAACGGCGTGCAGTCCGAGAGCATCCCCACACAAGAGACGAGCGCGCCTGCCTCGAGGAGTTTCGTCAAGAGCGGCTCCTCCCCGTGGTACGCAGCGCAATGGAGGAGCGTCTCGCCGTACGGCGGCGTCGACTCATCCGCATTGATCGAGCGGAACGTGAGCGGATCGCGCCGACGCCAGCGCGCCGCCACCGCGAGGTCATGTGGCTCAAGCTCGGCGACGAGTTTCGTCAACCCCGACGCATCGCGCTCCATTAGGCAGCGCCAGAGCGTCTCGGCGCGCTGTGCCGAGCACCGCTTGAGCTCGCGCGCCGTCTCGAGCATCTCGCGCGTCGAGGCGAAGGGCGAGGCGCGGTGGCGTGCGCCGAGCGGCGGCTGTAAGCACTTGGGAGCGCTCGCGATTGCGTCCTCCATCAGAAGCTCGTGCAGCATCGCCGACTCGGCGCGCACCTGCTCGCGCTCAAAGAGGCGATCAGAGAGGCAATCGGAGAGGCAATCAGAGAGGCGATCAGTGAGGTGATCAATGGCCATCAAGTGGCACGCACCTGAACGCGGTCGAGCATCCGGTTGTGCACGCTCACCGAGCGCAGGTAGTAGTCGAATTCGAGGGCGGGTACTGGCTGCGAGTGCGCGTAGAAGACAGCGAGGCGCCCCTTGAGCGCATGCTGCCCGTCCTTGCACACCTGATGAGGGGACCGCAATCAGACACGATCAGCCGCGAGCAGCCGCAATCAGCCGCAATCAGCCATCTGTTGATGGACGCAATCAGACACCATCAGAGAATAGCGGCACACTTTCAGACGGCACCTGCCGTCCGTCCCCCGTACAAATTTGCCTCGTCGGTCTCGCAATCAGTCGCAATCAGTGGCCATCCATCACCATCCATCACCATCAGGGGCACCTTTGCCTCCTTGATCTCGGCCACTTCCACACCGTCGATGTAGGTTCGCATCACGCCGGCGATCGCATCGACGACGCACGAGATCGCATGCCAGCTCGTGGGCTCGCACCTGATTAGGGAGGCACTCGCACGCAATCAAGACCCCATCGAGATCGCACGAGATCTCATGAGATCGTACGAGATCGTACGAGATCGTACGAGATAGCAGATCGTGTGCTCGCACCGTGGCGATGTCGCGTCTCCGAAGATGCCATGAGCTCCGACGCCCCCCTCGTCGTCCACGAAGAGCTGCGCGTCGTCATCGCCCTCCTGCGTCCAGTGGGCCCCGATCAGAGGTCATCAGAAGCTATCAGAGGACGTCAGAGGTCATCAGAGGTCATCAGAGGCCATCAGAGGCCATCAGAGGCCATCAGAGGCCATCAGAGGGCGTCAGAGGTCGTCAGAGGTCGTCAGAGGTCATCAGACGCCAACAAAGGCCATAAAAGGCCATCAGAGGCCATCAGAGACACTCAGAGGTCATCAGAGGCACTCGGAGGCAATCAGTAGCACTCACCTGCATCGCATTCCATTGATCCCAGCCTGCCGTGCACAGGAGGCCACGCATCCGAACCGCCGAGAGCTTGCAAAAGAGGGTGGCCGTGTACTGGTTCAGGTGCAGGCCGCCCCCATTCTTGCGAAAGGGCACACGCAGCACCACGAAGGTGGAGCCGTAGCCCTTGTAACATGGGACCCGGGCCGAGCCCTGACGCACATACAGCCACTTGCCGCGCCCTTCCATCCACATCGGCGCGCCTTCCTGGGTACCTGATGAGGGAGGCCGTCAGGGGCAATCAGAGGCCATCTGCCACTCCTGGGTGCCTGATGAGGGAGGCACTCGAGCCGCAATTCGGGGCATTCATGATGGTCTACATAGCTCCCGTGCCGTGAACGCGCCCTCCCCACAGCGTACCCAGCTCGCCGCGTGTGAAGTCGTAGAAGCAGCTCGTGCGCGTCGTGCGCGGGTTGAGGCCTTTGTGCAGTTTCGTCAATCGCATCCACCCAAAGTCGGACTCGAGCATGTGCGCCTCGAGGTGCTTGCGTGCCTGCTTGGCGAGCGTTGCAATCAGTCGCAATCAGTCGCAATCGGTCGCAATCAGTCGCAATCAGTCGCAATTAGTCGCAGTCAGTCGCAATCAGGGGCACTCGCCTGCTCGGCGAGCTCCGCCTCCGTCCGCACGAGCGCCGTCTCGAGCGCTCGTTCCGCTTCGAGCTGCGACGAGAGCAGTGATTGCAGCTCCACCTCTCCCTTGGGTATCACACGCGTCTGAGTGCGTCTGATGACGTCGGATTGCAGCTCCGCCTCTCCCATGGGCGCCATGTCGAGCGGCGCGGCGGCGAGTGCGACGACGTCGTCAGGGTTAGTCTCGGGCGAGGCGAGCAGCTCGATGAACTCGGAGTACGTCAGGTGAGGCTCATGCCCAATCGCACGCACGAAGAAGAGCACGTCGCGTGGCGTGACGCCGGGCACCTGATGAGGAAGGCAATCAGAGGTCATCAGAGGTCATCTAAGCACGTCGCGTGACGTGACAATCAGAGGTCATCAGAGCCCATCGAGCGGCACTCACCTGTAACCACTCAAGCGCGCCGTACACCTCCGCGAGAGAGAGTAGGCCGTTGCGATCGTAGTCGAACATCAAGAACGCGTCGTGCAGCTGCAGGCCGCGTTGCAGGATCGCCTCGCGCACGCGTACCTGTGGGGAGGAGGAGGTCAGGGCGCCGTGGTGAGCGTATGCATGCATTCGAGCGCAATGCCTCTCGCTGCGGCCGATCGCCTCGTCCCCAACGCGTACCGCCTGGGCACGCTGTAGCAGCATCGACCATTCATCATCGAGTGTGAACAGCTTCGCGACGGGCGTCTGCTCCCAACGCTTGGCGAGCCGCCGACGACACGCGACGATCGTGTTGAAGTAGAGCCGGCGCTGCACCGGCGGCGCCGGCAGTGAGCGCAGCAGCACCTGCATGCAATTGAAGGGGGCCATCAGCATGCAATCGGGGGAGCATCATCATGCAATCGGGGTCCATCCGGGCTAGAGCACACATTGAGCTCATCGGGGCGGAAGTGCATGGAAGAGTCAAAGAATCGGAACGACGTGTGGGAGACGGTGCATTGGTATGCGGAGGCTGTGGGGAAGTTCGGGGTGCAGTCGAAGACGGCGTCGTGCGCAGGGATGCAGCGCAAGGCGATCGCGACGTCGGCCCCCGGGATGAGTGGTTTGCCCTGGCGCATGTGCAGGATGCATCGGACCGTCTCGGCCTCGGCGAGGGAGAGGAGCACAAAGTAACGACCTCCATCCTCGAGGCGATACGCTCCGGATGTGAGGACCTGATGAGGGGCGCAATTGAATGCACTCAGAGACGATCAAAGGCGATGCGCTCCGAACGTGAGGGCCTGATGAAGGTGCACTCCGCGCTCATCGTCGCTCATCAGAGGCAATCGGTCGCAATCAGTTCGATCTCCCCGAGCGAGCACTGATCGAAGTTGGTCGACGGACAGCGAGCTACGGCCACCGCTCGCGCTTCGCATGAGCTCGTTCAGCTCGGCTTCCGTCAGCGATGCATCCTCCGCCGCCCGCAGCGCCTCTCGCAGTGCATGCGCCCCGTACTGGCCGTTGCCACTCAGGTCCAGGAGCGCGAGCGCCTTACGCAAGCGCGCCTCCTGCGCGGATGAGAGGGAAGCACTCAGGGACACACTGTGGCAATCAGGTACCATCGGGTGCACTCAGGTGCACTCAGTGGCGCACTCAAGTACCATCAGGTGCACTCAGGTGCACTCAGGTGCACACTCAGTGGCAATCAGAGGCACTCAGTGGCACTCGCCTGCTCGGAAGAGAGTGTGCGCGCGAGCGGGGAGGTGCGCCGGAGCTGCGCGACAGACGGCACCCACTCGAGCACCATGACAGCATTCTTCAACCGTCGCTCGCCCATCCATTCGAGATTGAAGTGGTTACGGCTGATGGCCAGACTTGGCGGGAAGGGGAGCGGCGCGCGCGAGTGCACACGAAACTCACTTGCCGGGTAGAACGTGCCGTCGCCAAAGAGTGGCAGCGCCCAACACGGCGCCCTCGAGGCTCGGGCGGCGGCCGTGCTGACGGTGGCGGCGTCGGCGGCGTCGGCGGCATCCGTTTTGGGCAGCTGGCCGAGCGTACAGAAGGCCCATCGCCGGGGCTCCTCGCCGTCGCGTTGGTACGCCATGTCGACGTAGCGCTCCATCTCGATCTCTTGCTCCTGCTCCTGCTCCTGCTCCTTCTCTTGCTCCTGCTCGCGGCACTGCTCGGTCTCGATGTCCGAGACGCCGCTGCTCGAGTTGAGCCCGGAGGAGATCGGAGGAGATCGGAGGAGATCGGAGGAGATCAGAGGAGATCAGAGGCAGTTTGGGGCCATCGAAGGCGCTCAGGCACTCAGGGGCACTCAGTGGCACTCGATGGCAATGAGAGGCAACTAGAGGAAGTGAATGGCACACTCCGGGACGCTCGCCTGTTCGAGTCGGAGACCATGGAAAGGATGCGCGCGCGTCGAGAGATGTCCTCCTCCGAGCAAATGAACGGGAGAAAGCGAGCGCAGTGCTCCTCGAGCACCTTGGCAAACGAACGATGGCGCGGCACGCTCGCCAGGACACTTGTGTCCACCGGCTCCACGAAGGTGCGTAGGGCGCGCCGTAGCCGCTCTGGCAACCCGTCGTCCGTGGCAGGCTGAGACGGCTGGGGTGTTGCAATGGCCGACTGCACTGGCTGCCCGTCGGGCTGCTGCCCCTTCGGTGGCGATCCTTTGGCCGCCGGCTGCGGCGGATGCCCTTTGGCCGCCGGCTGCGGCGGATGACCCTTTTGCGCCGACTTGGGTGCCGATCCCTTGCTTGGCAGCTGTCCTGGATCCGGTGCTTGGGGCGGCGGGCTGTGCGGGCGGGGCGGCGGCAGCCGCTTGGCCGGCTGCGCTTCCGGTGCGGCGTGTGGCGAAGCCGCTTCTGCCGCCCCTTCGTCTGACGCAGCCTGCTTGGCAAGCTGCTGGGGCTGCTGGCGCTGCCATGCCTCCTCGGCGCACAGCAGGTCGCGCAGCTCGATCGCCTGATGAAGGAGGTCATCCGAGCTCATCAAGGCCAACCAGCGGCCATCAAGGCCAATCAGGGGCGCTCACCTCGAAGAAGACACGCGAGTTGCGCTTGGTGAGCCCGTTCGACTCACACATGTCGATCAGCTTCGTCAGCTGTGGAAGCTCGCGCAGCCCGATGGCCTGACGAAGCTCATCCTCGCATTTGGAGCGCGGGCCGAAGGCGGCCTCCCAAGGAAAGTGGCACCATGGCTGCTCAAAGGCGAAGGGATCGCGTCGGAAGGAATGGAGAGGCATTCGTGCACCATCAGCGACATCAGGGGCGATTTGTGGCACTCAGAGGCACTCAGAGGCCATCGGGGCCATTTCAGAGGCACTCAGAGGCCATCGGGGGGAATGGGGTGGCATTCAAGTGGCACTCAGAGGCCCTCTGACCTGCTCAGCGGGGAAGAGGTCCATGGGCACGTTGAGCTTCGCGGCCCGTTCTGTTATGACGAGCCGCTCCTCGAGCAGCTCCTTCTCGAGGTCGCGGGTCTTCTGCGCGAGTCGACGCTCGAGAAGGATCACCTTTTGCTCCTGGGGCTCAAGCTGTTTGCGCCGCTCAAAGTGCTCGCACACGGTGTGCACCCAGCGCAGCAGCAGCCTCTCTGCGCGGGAGATGAGCATCTCGTTCGCCTTCTTGTCTTGCTGGCTCGACGAAACTCTGAGGTCCTCTTTTGGGCCGCGCTTGGCACTCGAAGGTGGAGATGGCACACCGAGCACGTCGCTGCTGTCGATCTCGTCCTCGTCGTCCTCGTCGTCCTCGTCGTCCTCATCCTCGGCGTCGTCCTCATCCTCGTCCTCGTCCTCGTCCTCATCCTCGTCCTCGTCTTCCATGTCCTCTTCAAAATCGAACAACTCCTCCTCCTCTTCTTCGTCCTCGTCCTCGTCCTCGTCCTCCTCCTCGTCCTCCTCCTCCTCCTCCTCCTCCTCCTCCTCCTCCTCAGCATACCTCGGCGCCCTCCGAGCACCTCCTCGGCGCTTCTGGAGTACCGGACGCATCACCTGGGCACGACGCTTGATGGAGAAGCCGTTGCTGCGCGTGAGCCCCCCGGTGCGCCCCCCCCCGGTGCGTCCTCCTCCCTTGCGTGCTCTGCGCGAGTTTCCAAATTTGGACGAGGCTCCATGGCGCCTCTCCTCCTCACTTTCATCTTCACTGCCCTCACTCACACCCCTGCCTCCCTTGGCACCACCCTCGTCGTCGTCGTCCTCCTCCTCCTCCTCCTCCTCTTCGTCGTCGTCGTCGTCCTCCTCGATCGTGGTGTCACCGCCATCGCTCCCGCTCTTGCCAGCGTCGCTCGTCTCGCGTGACGAGAGTGCCTCCTCCTCAACGAGCTTCTCGACGAGCTCCTTGACGCCCTCTAAGCGCAATGCTGTCCGCACTTTGCGAACCTGTCGCGCGGCGCCCACATGCTGCCATCAGTGACACCCCTCCCTCGCAATCCCTGCAAGGCACTCAATAACACTCCGATGCAGTCCGAGGCACTCCGAGGATCAGAGGCAATTTGAGCCAAGGAGCGCACCTGCGCAGCCGTGACGCTCCCCAACTTCTCGCCCACAAACCCCTTGAGCAACCCTGGAGAGCGAAGGTACTCGAGCGCCAGCCGCGCGCTCGGCTGGCATGTGATCATCTCGACCGCGACCGACTCGTGTCCGTGGGAGCGCTTGAGAGCGAAGACGGCCTGCTCGCGCCGTACCTGATGAGGGAGGCGCTCAAGCCGCGATCAGTCGCAATCAGTCGCAATCAGCCGCAATTCGGGCATTCATTCACAGGCGATCACGGCCTGCTCGCGCCGTACCGACGCGCCCGCCTCCCGCGCTGCCTTCATCACGGACTTGATGAGGGTCGGCGAGATCCCATCTGGCGGCTCGTCGCGGTCGAGGACCTCATCAAGCTCCTTCTGTGCCACTTGGAGCTCCTTCTTGAGAGCATCGTACTGCTTCTTCTTGGCCGTCAGCTCCGTAGAGAGCTCGTGATAGCCCGCCGCGGCGACGATCCATTCACACAGGTACGCGCACAGCTGCGAGCCCGCCCGGAAGCGATGCCCCTTGGCGTTCTGCGCGAGGTGGTCGGCGAGCCCTTTGACCTTTGACCAATCCTCCGGCTTGGTGCGCCCCTCGTTAATCTCCAGCTCGAGGCCGCGCACAGCCGCGTAGAACTTGTCCCATACCTGATGAGGGAGGCACTCGAGCCGCAATCAGCCGCAATCAGCCGCAATCAGCCGCAATCAGCCGCAATCAGCCGCAATCAACCGCAATCAGCATGCAATGAGGGAGGCACTCAAGCCGCAATTAGGGCATTCATCAAGGCGATCACGGCGTCCCATACCTCGCGCTTCATCGGGTTCATCCAGCTCGCCGCAGCCTTGAACACGTCGCTCTCCTTGGCGAGAGCGTCCGAGTTGAGCATGAGCAGCAGGGCGGTGAGAGCTGCCTTAAAGAGGTCGTCGCCCATGTTGCCGGAGAGCGCCGTGTTGAACGTATACCGGTCGTTCAGGTAGCTCACCTTCGTGCGCATATCGTCGCGCTTGGCGGAGGCGGCTGCTGAGGAAGCTTCGAGATCTTTATGGAGGATGAGCAGGAACTGCTTGAGTCGATAGACCTTCTGCTGTTGCCCTTCGAGCTGCTGCTCCTGCTGCTCCTCCGCATTCGCCTGAGGAGGGAGGCCATCAGAGGTCATCAGCGGTCATCAGCGGACATCAGAGGTCATCAGAGGTCATCAGAGGTCATCAGAGGTCACCAGAGGTCCATCAGAGGTCATCAGAGGTCCATCAGAGGTCATCAGAGGTCATCAGCTCCTCCTCCTCGGCACTCGCCTTCTGCGCCGCCTCATCCACCTCTTTCGCCGCCTCCGCCACCTTCTTCGCCGCCTCCGCCGCCTCCGCCGCCTTCTTCGCCGTCGCCTCCTCCCTCGCCGCCTCCGCCGCCTTGTCCGCAGCTGCCTTCACCTTCTTGCCCTTCGCCGCAGCCTTCCCCGCCGCCGTCGCCGCTGCCCTCGCCGCCGCCGCCTTCGCCGCCGCCTCATCCGCCGCCCTCTTCGCGGCATCTGCCGCCGCCGCCGCCGTCTCCGCCTCCTTCTGCACCTCCAGCGAGGGGTACTTGGCGGCCATCTGCAGCACGCCCCGCAAGTCCTCCTCGATTGCATGCAGCCCGCACAGGTCGCACAAGCACTCACACGCGGTTTGCATCGCCACGGTGCACGCATGCTGTTCCACTCTCATACGCGCCTCCTCACGCGCCAGGTCGTGCTGCAGCACCGCCGCTGCCCACTGGCGCAGCGCCGCTGCCACAGGCTCCAGCTCGGGCGGCGGCGCCGGCTGCTCGAGATAGCGCCGCAGCCGGCTCGGCGCCGTCTTGGGCACCGCGTCCAAATCGAGCGAGAGCATGCGGCGAATCAGCGCACTGGAGGATCCTAATTTGGATCCTAACTTGGATCCGAATTCGGCTTCAGATTTGGACGCGCTCGACAAGGCGCCATCTTGGGCGCGTGACGAGACGCGCATCAGGCGGTTCTGTACGGACGCAAAGTCGGGCTTCGTGTCGAGGAGCACGGCCACGGCCTCGACAGCCGCTCGCAACGGGTCGGACGGAGTGTCGGTGGTGCGCATCTCCTCGAGCGCCGTCTCGGGCAGCTGGCCAAGCGCCGTCTTGGCGGTCTCGAGCTCAGTGAGCGCCTGCTGCAGCGCCGCCTCGGTCGCACGCGCCGGCTGCGGCTCCATGATGAAGTCCTCGATCTCGGCGATCTCGGACGGGCGGAGCTTGGCGAGCTTGGCGGAGATATGGCCCAACTGCTTCTCGAGCGGACGGAGCGCGTGCATCAGCTCGTGGAGCTTCCCACGCTCTTTGTGCGCCTGTTCACGCTCCTCCCCGAACTCCTTCTCCTTCTTCGCCTTGGCTTTGAGAGAGCTCGAGCAGGCGTATGCGATCTCGAACAAATCTCGCGCCTCGCGCGTGATCGTGTGCCCCTCGGGCGAGATGAGCACCACCTGATGAGGTACGCAATCAGTCGCAATCAGCACCAATCAGCTCGCCTTGCGCGTGATCTTGTGCCCTCAGGCGAGACGAGCAAACAGACGAGCAATCAGACGAGCAAACAGACGAGCGATCAGACGAGCACCTGTGTCGAGCTCGCGTCGAGCTCAAATAGTTGACGAAGCCGCGCGCGCCTCTGCGTGTGTGTGAACGGGATGGCTAGCCACGGCATCTCTCGGAAGCAGGCGGTGAACTCCTCGCTTGAGCTCGCGGACGAGATCGCGATCACCTGATGAGAGAGGCGATCAGTCGCTATCAGTGGCACTCATCGGCCATCTTTGGGACGTTCAGCCGACGAGATTGCGATCACCTCAAAGTCGCGGTCGGCACGGCCCTCGTGCACCTCCCGCAGTGCACGCAACACGTCCCCCGACTGGTCCCCCGAGTGGCAAAAGTAGAGCCCCAGCGCCTTCCCGTCCAGCTTGGCACGGCCCACCGCCCCTTCTCGATTCGAGAGGAAGGCCTCGCCCAACGCCTGATGCACGTAGGACGCGGCCACCTCTTTTGGCACTCTGAAGAGCGTGTGGCCCGCGAGGAGCTGCTCGTGAGCGCGCTGCCGCCAGATGTTGCACAGGTTCTGATGGCAAAGCTGGTCAAACTGAACCCGCTCGCTCTTCATGGCATTGATCACGAGCCATGCTGCCACGTCGCGCAGCATGCGTTGCAGCTGCGCGCGCGTCGTCGTGGCCGCAGGGCGCGCCGTCATGGGCAGCGCCGCGGGCGGTAGGGTTTCGTCACGATTGAGCGCCGTCATGGGCAGCGCCGCGGGCGGCAGGGTTTCGTCACGCTTGAGCGCTGCCACGAGCACATTCGTCTCCGAGTCGATGTGGCCAGCCTTGGCGAGCTGACGACCCATCAGCTCGAGCACCTGGCCATCAGAGGTCATCAGAGGCGCAAACAGAGGAGTGAGGAGCAAACAGACAGGCAAAAAAGGGGCCGTCAGAGGTCATCAGAGAGGCCAGCAGCGGATGAACACCTCGGGGATGATGAGGAGCGTAATTTGTTGGCCGTCAGAGATCCCACGCATCCGAAAGGCGCCTTGTGCGAGGTCACGGAAGACCTGCCAAATAAAGGATATCATTAGGGGATATCGTTAGGGAGGTCATTAGCATCCAGGGAGCTTAATATTAGGGAAGGTCATTCGGGGAGGTCATTCGGTACTCACCATATCCTTGCCAAGCGTGAGGGCGGCTCTGGCCGAGAGGCAGTGCTTGATGTCCATGCCGGTCGTGTGGATCTGGTCGTAGAAGGCGAAGCGCTGCTCGACGGCGATGCCGCACTGCGAGAGCTTGAGCACGCGCCCAGTCGCCCGGACCAGAATCATCTTCTCATCATTCTCGTCGAGAAAAACGACACCCTCGCACCTAAATAGGGATGCACTTGCACGCCATCAGAAGCCATCAGAGGCAATCAAGGACAATTCGGGGCCTTCGCACCAGCGGCCTAATCCATTGGCGAGCAGATAGCGCGAGGCCATCACAGGCAATCAAGGACAATTGGGGGCCTTCGCACCAACGGCCTAATCCATTGGCGAGCAGATAGCGCGAGGCCATCACAGGCAATCAAGGACAAATGGGGGCCTTCGCACCAACGGCCTAACCCATTGGCGAGCAGATAGCGCGCAACGGCTCGATTGGAGAGACCAGTGATGAGCGCCCCCGTGTCGATGAGCGCATGCAATCGGGGCTCGGCCGAAGCCACGTGGCGCAGCAGTGACGAGACCGTCCAGCCCACGCGCGCAATCTCGACGCTCACCACGTCGGGGTCGGTGAGCACGTGGAGCATCTTACCATCGGAGCCCTTTTCGTACCCGCACCGGCCCAGGTCGAGCGGCAGCAGGTCCGAGGGCGTGCCGCTGAACCCGATGCGCTGGCCAAAGAGCATCTCGCCACCGAGGTCCTGGCCCGAAGCGGAGAGCTTGAGCAGCTGGTGCTGCATGAAGGACGGGAAGACGACCTGCTCGAGCAGCCAGTGCAGGCACGCGGGCAGCTTGCGCAGCAGCTCGTACAGCTTATTCATCTGCTCGTCGTTCGACTGCTTTAGGAGCCAGAGAGGCACGACCACACGCTCGTCCAAATTAGGATCGTCGTCCATCTCGACGACGGGCGCCGTGTCGGCGTCGGTCGCGCCCGCCCCGGCGCTCGCCACGGCGCCCGCCGCCGTGCCGACACCGCGCTGTGCTGAGCGCCCCTTGATCAGCCCACCCGCTTGACGAACCCACGACTCGTACAGCAGCGAGCTCTTTCGTAACGGAAACGGACCCACTTCCTTTTCAAAGTCGGCGCGCAGCAGTGCGATCACGTCCTGCTCGAAGTCCACCTTGCGCAGCCCCTCGTACCGGTAGGCGAGCACCGTGAGACCTATGATGATGTCCGGGTGCGCAAACTCGGAAGCGCGGCTTGGTACGTCCTTCCCGACGAAGGGGATCGCGAGCTTAAATCTCGATCTCGGCATGTGAGGTTCGGTCTTTAGCAGCCGCTCGTACTCATGCGTCGAGAGCAGCCCGAAGCTCACCCGATCAATCTTTTGCAGCGTGTGCGGCAGAAAGGTGCGCAGCCACTCGGTTGCCAAATTTAGCATCTTGAACGCCTTCGGGTCGAGTCGCGCCTCCATGTACGCCAGCAGCCGCTCGAAGGCGCGCGCGCTGGACGCTGATTGCCTTTGATGGTCGGCTGATTGCCCCTGATGAGGGCCGGCCGCTGCTCGGGCCGCCTCCCTCTTGGCGGCCGCCTCAAGCACCCAAGGCTCCCATTCGGTGTCTGCGAGCACATCGCCCTTGCCCGTAACGTACGCCTCGATCTGCTCGATCGCCAGCCCGGCGACGTGGTTCGCCTCGAGCCAGAGCATCATCCACTGAGCCATCACGGGGCGCATGCATTCATGGTACCACTCGACGTTGAGCAGCACCAAATGGGGCGATCGCTGCAGCGCGCGCTTCGCGTAGCCACTCTCGATCACGCTCTGCAGCTGCTCCAAGATACGGTGCGCGCGACCCGACTGGTGGAAGGGCACGGCCATCGACTGGCGTTCGACAAAGAAGACGGCGTCGAGGCAGTGGATGGCGCAAGTCCAGCGCTCAGGGCTGAAGTCGAGAGGGTGCTTGGCGCCGATAGGAAAGTTGAGCTCCGCCTTCAGTGGGTGCAACAGCAGGTCGACTTCGTCCATGATCAGGCAACCCGACTTGAAGAGCTTGATAACCCGAGCGAGGGCTCGCACGTCGTGCTCAATGGAGCGGTCGACGAGCTGCCCGTTGGGCTCGACCATCATCTCCATCTTCTCGAGCAGCTTGAGCTGCAACGACTTGATCGTGGACGCGGTGCAGAGCACGACACCATTGTTGCGCATCGCGCTCTGCAGCTTCTCGACCGTGGACCAGCGGAGCGCGGACGAGCGCTCGAACGAAAGCGTGAACACGCGCTTGCGTACGATCGACGAGAAGGTGGCGCGCAGCGTCGCCTTCGATTGCTCAAGGAGCGCAGGTGGCATCGTCTGCACCACAAGCGTCCGACCGTCCCCCAACATGAGCGCAAGCATCGGCCCAACCACAGTCGTCTTGCCACCCCCCATGAGCATTTGCTTGACGAGCGGCCGGCCACCGCGCACCGCGTCCACGAACTCGCGTACGAGCGCCACCTGCGCCTCGCGCAGCACAAGGTTGTGCGTGAACTCGAAGAGCAGAAAGCGCGGGTCGTATGCACGGTCCGTGCCTACGTAATGCCTGCCAGTGACCAGCTGCTCGGCAAATGTCTGCGCCTTGAGCGTGATCGCCGAGGCGGCCTGCACGGGGGGCGCCAGGGGGGCGCCAGGGGGGCGCCAGGGGGGCGATGGGGAGGCCATCGGACACTCAGACAAAAAAAAGTGCACTCAGGCGCACACAATCGCATCAGGCGCTCTCAGGGAGGCCACCAAGTGCAATCACGCACCTCTCGGAGCGCCGTCTCGGTCGTCCCGAAAGAGGGACCCGGCAGCGGCGGCCGAAGAAGACGGAGCAATCCATGCGCCTCCGAAAGGCATCGGTTGATCTGCCCGACGCGTGAGGCATGCAAGATGGACGCGACGACGAGATCGAAGAGCTGCTCGACCTCTTCCGTTACCAGGAATGGGTTAGCCATCCGTACATCCTCGGCCGAGCGCGCCGAGATGAGCAGGCAGAAGAGGAAGTCGAGCGCCGCCGTGGGCTCCTGCTCGGCCACTTGACGAAGCACGAAGAGCTCGCGCTCGCGCCGCTCGTGCGGCTGAAGCGACTTGAGATCTACCTCCACGAAGTTTGCGCGCTTCATGAGCTGTGGCAGCGCCTCGCGTACATAGGCCGCGTCGCGGTCTCGCTGCCTGATGAGGTCCGCCATCAGCGCGCCCAGAGCTTCCTCGGCCGCCTTGCACTTGGCCACATCGGCCAACAGAAGACCACCAGCGCCACCGCTACCGCCGCCGCCGCCACCGCCGGTGCGCACGAGCTCATCCGCATCCATCACGAAGAGGCAGCGAGGCGCCGTGGCAATGGCGAGCTGACGGGCGTGCTCCTCAGCATCCATCTTGAGACGCTCTTGCATGTCGCGTGCCACCTTGGAGCGGGCGTCAGGGTGCGCCGACACATCGAAGCCGATCGCGGCGCCGTGCTGAGCACTTGCATGCACGTCGATCGCGGCCCCAGAGTGGAGCTCCGACGTGTCTTCCTGCTGGCGCGCTACGAGGCGTGTGCTCGCATCGCGAAGGGCTGCGCTGACTGCGAGTGGCACTCGCGCGACGACACGCGACAAGTCGAGCACATCGAGCGGAACGGTGCAGAAGCTCTGGAGCTGCGAGGCGGTGACGCCTGGCCCAAATTCTTGGCGGGTGAACGGGCAGGTGGGCGGTTTCTCCTCGCGGCGCGCAGCGTCAAGGAGCTGCTCAAAGGCTTCGACGGCGATCAGGTGACCTCCCGGCAAGCGACGAACCTTTTCACCCTCCTCAAAATCCGTGAGTGAGATCGGGCACGAGGTATTGTACGCAGCGCAGGAGGAGCTGAAGGTCAGTTCGGGGCACGACTCGACGGGTCGCATGGTGCGTGAGGCGCACGAGTGGTCACTCGTCGTCATTCCGCCGACCGGCACACCCATATCGGCACCGGCACCACCGCCAGGACCGCCGCCAGCGCCGCTGCCATCACCGCCGCCAGCACCGCTGCCAGCACGGCCATTCGCGTCGCTGCCGACCGACGAGCGGCGGCCGTTGCCACGACCTGTGGGGAAAATGTACGTCGTCGGTGCGTCCAACCACGTGGCGGACGGCGGTGTCATCAATTCGAGCGATCTCCAGTCGGCGAGCTCGATCAGCTCCTCCGCGCACTGGCGCTCCGTCTCGACTGCAAGCTCCTCCATTCGTGCATACGACGCCTGCCCCCAGCCGCCGTCGCCCCAGCCGCCAGTATGGCCCCAGCCTCCGCGGCTCGCGTCGCCCCAGCCGCCGCCCCCCAAGCCTCCCCACATGCGCTCCTTCGTCAGTGCATCCACGCGCCGCTGGAGCATCGCCCGGGTCACCTGTGGGGTGATGGCGCCGTGGTGAGCACTGGCATGCAAGGCGCTCCCTTTGACATTCGATGGCACTTCGAGGCACTCAGGAAGCACCCAGGAAGCACTCAGGAGGGCACTCAGTAGTCACCTCCTCATGCCGACGCGCCGGCACGCTGATCATACAGCCCTGGTGGCGATCCCAGATGAGCTGTGACGAACCCAGATCCTGTAGCTCGCGCAGCGCCGTGCTGATCAGCTTGCCCAGCGGCGCCTCGGCCTCGTCAGGCAGCGGCAGGCCCGTGAAGACGTCGCGACGCTTGTACTTTCGCGTGTCGACGAATTCAGCCATGAACGGTCCGAGGAGGGGCTTGCGCGCGAGCGTGAGCAGCAGTGAGCCCAGCAGCGACGGCTCCTTGAGCTCGTTGGAAAAGAAGGGGAGCAGCAGCGTGGCGAAGGACTGCGGGCGAGTCGCTCGCATGCATGCACTCAGCAGGTACAATTGGTGGTACTCGGCTTCGCATGCAAAACAATCAGCAGGTCAATTGGTGGTACTCCGTGGCCATCAGTATGGTGGTGCACACCTGCGAGCAGTTGGATGAGTGCAAGCGGCACTGCGTCGCGCCCTGGAGCATGTTGTACAGCAAAAGGAAGCCTCCGGACGCGATGGACATGCCCGAGGGCAGCGCACCCTTGGCGTTGAGGGTCGTGAGCAGCGCGAGCATCCCATCAAGCTCGATACGGCGCGTGTGCACGTACTTTTGGGCGACTTCGGCGATGAGCGCCTCGAGCTGCGCGCTCGTGTGGTGGACCACCTGCGAGCTCGATGCGGAGATCCACGGATGAGGGAGGCCATCAAAGACGTTTAAAGGCCATCAAAGGCCATCAAAGGCCATCAAAGACCACCTGCGAGCTCCAGGCGTAGATCCAACGGTTCTCCTCTGGGCGTGGCGGTAGCTCGACCGCGCACGAGAGGGAGCCCGCCTGCCGCGCACGGAGCGCCGAGCGCCGGTTCTTGCAGAGCAGCACCGAATGGACCGAATGGAGTGCCTGCGAAGAGGAGCGGGCGCCGTGGTGAGCACTAACGCCGTGGTGAGCACTAACGCCGGGTGAGCACTGGCATGCATCGGTCGGCCTTCCGTACGCCTCCGAGCACTCTGTCTCTGTGTCTCTCTGGCGCGCGCGCGCGGCGCGCTCTCTGGCGCGCGTTCAGCCCCAACAGGGTCTGCCTTTGGCCGAGAGCGCGAGATGAGCAGTGGGGAGCGCACACCTCATCGAATCGACGGTCGGACGGATCGCACACGCAGCGGGAGAGCAGCGTGAGCTCTTCGTCGACGGAGAGACGGCAGTTTGCGCTCACGTGTTGCAGCTTGCGCACGTAAGACGCCATCTCGACGGACAGGTCCCAGCCGGGCGAGACGGGCGAGTCGAGCATCACCTGATGAGGGAGGCAATCAGGCACGCAATCAGGGAGGCTATCAGAGGCGCCATCAGGCGAGACGGGAGAACTTCGGGTGAGACCTCACCAACGAGATCTTGAGCCGGCATGCATGCGCATCTGGGTGGCCGTCGGCCGAATTCTTCGGGCTCGTCATGAACTGGAGCGAGGCGTTCTCCTCGAGTGTCAGGTTTGTGTCCGAGCTCACCTGCCAAATTTGGGGGAAGTACTCAGCCGCAATCAGACACTCATTGAGCGTCAGGTTTGTGTCCGAGCTCACCTGCCAAATTAGGGGGAAGTATTCAGTCGCAATCAGACACTCATTGAGCGTCAGGTTTGTGTCCGAGCTCTCCTGGTGAGGAGGCCATCAAGGGCAATCATGACCATCAGAGGCGTTCTCCTCAAGCGCCATATAAATCTGACCGAGCTCACCGTGTTTACGAGCTGCAGATGAGGCAGGCAATCAGAGGCCATCAGAGGTCATCAGAGCTCACCGTGTCCACGAGCTGCACCACGGAGCGATAATTCCTATTCAGGTACCGGAGCAGCAGCAGATAGAGAGCCGAGGCGAGCGTGGTCGAGTACCTGATGAGGAAGGCAATCAGGCGCCATCAGAGGTCACCAGAGGTCATCAGAGGTCATCAGTGGTCATCAGTGGCAAGCAACGTACAGAAAAGAGAGCGACACGTGCACTGGGTAGATGTAGAACGGGTTCTCGAGGTTGCTCAGCCATCGCTTATCCGAGCGCTCGAGCACGAGTTCCGTCGCGAAGGGCACGCTCGCGATCGAGGGGCGGACGGGCGGCAAGGAGGGCACGAGGACGGACATCTCGCCTGAGGAGGCAGAAAATCAGGCATACTCAGGCGTACTCAGGACATACTCGGGCGCAATCACACGTCATTAGGAGGTCATCAGGTGATTACCGTTCGAGTTGGAGAGGAGCAATGAGTGCGGGATGCCCGCGAGCAGCTCGGTCGTCATCGAGTTGCGCTCGTTGGTGATGAACAGGTCGGCATGGTCGACCGAGTAGAGCCGCACCTGATGAGGGAGGCAATCAGGCACACTCAGGCACACTCTCAGGCGCCATCGGCCGCAATCACAGGATCGGCATGGTCGACGGAGGAGAGCCGCGCTGATCCCTTACCTCCCGCGCAATCACCCGTCATCAGGAGTTCATCAGGAGGTCATCAGGAGGAGAGCCGCACCGATCCCTTCACCTCCCGCGCTTGGAAGGTCAGCTTGAGCCGCGGGAGAGAGACCAGGCACAGGTCGGACTGCGCGACCGATCCCGGCTTCGTTAAGTCGGTGGCGTCATCCCAGCGGGCCCACGCAAGCACCTGCGAGAGCGTCTCGAGGCGCGCCATCACGTCATCAAAGGTCATCAGAGGTCATCAGAGGCCATCAGCGTACCTGCGAGAGCGTCTCAATGCGCGCCATCACCGTCGCGAGAGAGTACAGGTACGAGTCAGCGGGCGCATGCAGCAGGTCGAGCAGCACGAGCTCCTCATCCTCGAGATCGGAAGCGGACATGGCGCGAGATCGCTCGAGATCGGGGGCGGCGGGGGCGACGCCTGACGAAACTGATGAAACTGACGGGCCTGACGAAACTGATGAAACTGACGGGCCTGACGAAACTGATGAAACCGACGGCGCGGCCGATGAAGGGGTGGCGACTGTCGCGTCCGAGGCGGGAGATGCGGGAGATGCCGCAGCCGCGGCCACCAAGCCGGCAGCTGCAGCCCGCTCCTCGTCTGCCTTTGCCATCAGCGCTGCCAGCGAGTCGAGGAGCATCGGCAGCACCACGGCTGAGATGCGATGACGACGGCGGCGCCGCCGAAAGCCGTTCAAGTCGAGCAGCTCTAGCAGTGCTCGGAACGGCGCGAGCTCGGCGGCATTTGCGGCGATGACGGCGCTCGTCGTCGTCGACGACGACGATGAGGAGGTCGCTTGCCTGGGAGTGGCCTGATGACGAGCGCTCGTATCGCCGGCGGCGCCGCCGAGCGCCGAGCCCGATGGCGCCGTACTGGGCGTCCTGCCGGGCACCGCACCGGGGCCGTTCCCTTGAGTTGCATTCGCGGCCGCCTTGCGGAACGCGGGGTGCCCTTGGCGAGAGAGCAGCTGGCCGAGTGCCCGGCAGACCTGATGCGTGGGCTCAAACGGCCCGACGATGAGCTCCTCGTCGCGCACGAAGCGCTCGAGGGTCTTGAGAGCGCCCAGGACGACGTCCCGCTGCCTCGTGAGGCGTGCCGCCTTGAGTCGCAGGATGCATGCGCGCGCCGGAGGGAGCGCGTGGTCCCCAGGGCGCACCTGATGAGGGAGTCAATCGGGGGCAATATTTAGGGGCCATACGGGGCAAGTAGGGACACTTGGCACTCGGACGCAATCACAGGTTCGGCATGGTCTCCGGACGCACGCGATCGAAGCGAGCGCCGTGGAAGGCGACGTGAGCGCCCGCGAAGAGCTGGATGAGGAGGATGCTCGAGCAGCTCGACACGTCCCGTGGGTAGCCGCGCACCTGTGGGGAGAGAGGGGCGGTCTCGCGCCGTGGTGAGCACTTGCATGCGGCGGGGGCCATCCCGCGGGGAGAGCCGCGCACATGATCGTCCTCATCCTGCCAGAAGGCATGCGTGTCGAGGAGTGCCTGCGGTACGAGCCCGTAGAGGAGGCGCGAGGGGAGGTACGTCTCCCGCCCGAGCGACAGATTGGCCTCGACCATCCAGTCTCGCGTAATCACGGCGGATTTCGTCTGGTTGTGCGAGTCGCCATAGGGATGGCCCGCGCCGTGCCGCTCCCACTCCGGCCACATGCCTTCGCGGTGCGCCGTGGACGGCTGCATGTCGCGCAGGCAGTAGCGCGCGTCGCTGCAGTACTCGAGAGAGCGGTAGAAGCGTCGGCCGTGCGACTCAATGCGGTACACGTGCACCATACGCCGTGCGCGGTACACGAACAGCTCGCGCCACACGCCTGCCTGATCCGGTTGCTTGCCCACGAGGTACGCGACCTGCGCGTCCTCATGTAACGGCTCCTCAGGGGCCATCAGGGCCATCAGGGCCATCAGGGGGGGCATCAAGCGCACTCACCTGCGCGTCCTCGGCTAACGGTTCTTCGGGCAGGTAGACCTCGAGCGGGCGCGGGAAGAGCAGGTACGTGCGCCGTACCGGCTCGAAGACGGACGGGAGCCATATCTTTTCGGATGGGAAGAGCTCGTCGGGGTAGTACGCACGGTGGTGGTCGAGCAGCGGCAGCTTCGGATCCTTATTAGGCCAGTGCTCAATGTCGTGTGAGCGGCCGACGAGACGGTAGCACGAGCGCCAGGTACTCTGCTCCGTCAGGCACGCTTGCATGCTCACCTCTCCGAAGATGTCCACCACGTCCTTCAGCCGAGCGACATCTGTCGGTAGAGCCTGTGGGTGCGACGCACGCAGCGTGAGCTGCATCAGCTGAGCATCGACCTCGACGGCGAGCTCGGAATCTGCCATCAGAATGATCCTCTCGGGCTCCTCGGCCGGTGTCGCCGCGCTCATCGCCGGCACGATGCTCGGCACGACGCTCGACCTGCTCACTATCGGCGGCACCGGCGCGTGCTCCGCGGCGGCACTCGGCTGGCGGCTCAGAGCGGGCGCGCTCGCATCGCTTGCCTGTCGACTGAGCCCGGGCGCCGGAGTGGGCACAGCGGCCGCCGCCGCCGCCACCGCCGCCGCCGACGACAGCTGCTGCTGCGTCTTCGAACGCGACGAGTGCAGCGCAAAGCGCCCGTGATTCTGCTCGCCAGCCACGTAGGCCCACCGGTGGGGCACCTCGTCACTCGTCGGCTTGAGAGCGCCCGTCGAAGCGGACACACGAACGACCGAGTCCATGACCAGATCGAGCTGTCGCTGGTCGGCGCGCTCGCGGAGCCACGTCACCACCTTGCGCCGCAGCACGTGCACCGCCTCGTACACCTCCGTCTCGGGGATGCGCCACCCGCCGTATGACGAAACTCCGTCCTTGCGGTCGAGCAGCGCCATGTTCCACTCGTGACGGGTCGAGAGGAAGACGACTGCCGTCACCACCGTCGTGACGCGGCCCTCGGTGAGCGCCGTCGTGGGCACGTTGCGCAGCGTGAGCAGCAGGTGTGCATGGAGGCTGCACATGTGCTTCGTGTTCGTGTCGAGCACCTGCTCGTCGTCGGACGAATCGCTCGCAAGGTCGCGTCAATTGCAATCAGTAGCGATCCACAGCAATCAATAGCCATCCACAGCAATCAATAGCAGTTCGTCAGACAGCAGATGGAGTAAAGGACAGCAAGCAACAGCGCACCTGGTCGTCTTCGGACGAGTCGCACTCCTTCACGAGCTTATGGTACCACGCCTGGATGAGTCTCGTCATCTCTCCCCACAGGACATGGCGCAAGTGCTCCTGAGCGACGCGAAGCCGCGCCGCAACGCCCGGCGCGCAGCGCAGCCCCCGGAAAGGCTTGCCACAGATGCAGTCGTGCGTGCCCTCCTCGTACGCGAGCACAAAGGAGATGTAGTTCTCGAGGCGGCAGCACAGGCGCGCCACGTACAGGATGACGGTCGAGGTGGACGACTTGAGCGTGCCAGTGTCAAGGTCGCACGCCTGGAGCGAGGCCATTTGGGCCCATTCAGAGGCACTCAGCGGCCGTCCATCGCAATCAGTGGCCATTTGGGCCCATCGCAATCATCGTAATCAGAGGCCATTTGGGCCCATCGCAATCAACGCAATCAGTGGCCATTTGGGCCCATCGCAATCAACGCAATCAGTGGCCATTTGGGCCCATCGCAATCAACGTGTCTGACGGTGTCATATCTTCATATCTAATAGTGTCTGACGGTGGAGATCGCACCTGGCGTAGCAGCCGAAGCACCGAGTTGAGCAGCGTATCAGGCGATCGACACAGCTCATTGAGGAGCAGATGATGCGCTGTGCCGAGCAGCTCGGGCGCCGAGGTGGGCACATCCACCGGCTCCATGGCCGCCGACGCGTGGGGCAGGTGCGCTCCGGGCTCGAAGAGGACAGCGTCGAAGAGCGCCTGGAGCTGTGGGGACTGGAGCGAATGGCACCGGTCGTCGGAGGCGAAGAAGGACGCGACGAGCGGGATGCGCAGGTAAGGGACCGTCAGGTAACTGAGCAGCAGCTCGGAGTCCTGCTGGCCAAGCGCGCGCGCGTGGGCCACGTCCAGCTCGCCAAAGTCGGGCAGCTCCCACCTGATGAGGGAGGCGACCAGAGGTCATCAGTCGCAATCATTGGCAATCAGAGGTCATCAGAGGCCACCCGAAGCAATCAGATGCCATCAGTTGCCATCAGCGCTCATCAGCGCTCATTAGCGCTCATCAGCGCTCATCAGCGCCCTTGAGAAGAGCGAGAGGCAGGCAGCTCCACGCATGTGAAGCACTCAGAGGTCATCAGAGGTCATCAGAGGTCATCAGAGGTCATCAGAGGGCAGCTCCCCACATGTGAAGCACGTCATCCTCGCTCTCAATGAAGTACGGGCGGGTGTACTCCGAGGGATGTGCCAGCGACGCAAACCGATGAACCGGGGGCATCTCGCCGCGCTTGACACGCGGGCGGCACGAAAGGGTCGAGTCCTGGAACCCGGTCACGTAGAAGCGCTCCGATCCGTCATCATAGTGGAAGATGAGCTCGGCGTCTTTCTGGGTCCAAGGGTGCTTTGCGGGGAAGCGCCGGATGTCGGGGTTGAGGAAGAGCTTAAAATAGTACGCGATGTCGCGGTAGCCTGCAGCAGTTGATGAGCAGTTGATGAGCAGTTGATGAGCGAGAGGCAGTCAGACGCCATCAGACACAATCAGGCGCCATCAGGGGCGATTACATCGGAACTCGGGGTAGTTCTTGATCACGAGCTCGCGCGAGTCGGAGATGTAGCGCGGCGTGTTGTACCCGTCCGACGGGAAGGCGAGATCGGCGCAGATGAGCCCGAGCCACTTGGTCGTGCCCGACTCGAGCCGCTCGGTCTTCTCCCAATTATAGATGCGCGTGAGCGATGACTGGCAGTTGAAGTAGTCGAGCACGCATGCGCGCGCCGTATTGAGCTCGGGCGTGTGTACCGGTACGACGGCCGCCTGGAGAGCCAGCGCCGCCGCACCGAGCGTAAAGCCCTTGACGGGCCTCTCCTTGGTGCCCGTTACGGCGCCTGGCCTCGACGCGTCGGTGGCAGCGGCCGCGGTGGCAGTGGCCGCGGTGGGCGTCGCGCAGCTGCCGCCTGGCTCCTTCGCGCTGGTGGTGCTGGCGGTCGTGGGTGCGGCGGCTGTGGACGCGTTCGAGGCCATCGCCGCCGCGATAACGGCCGCGCGACTCGCCGCACGACTCGCCTTACTGCCTTTCGCATCTCTGCCGCCACCGCCGCTGCTGCCACCGCCGCTGCCGCCGCCGCCGCTGCCGCTGCCGCTGCCGCTGCCGCTGCCGCTGCCGCTGCTGCCGCCGCTGCTGCCGCCGCCGCTGCTGCTGCTTCGGCCGCTGAGGTGGATGCAAACCTCGGATGGCAGATCCACCGCAATCTGGCGCATGATGCAATCCGCGACCGCCGCGATGCATGCCGGCACGACCATCCGAACTGCATCGAGAGAGCGCGTGTGGTCGACGCCAAAGACAGATGCGGCGAAGTGCTCGACGAGCCGCTGCAGCAAGAGCATGGCGTCTAACTGCTGCGCGTAGAGCATCGGCGAGCGCCATACGCACTCCTTCGCCGTCGGGTCGCCCTCGGGCCGCGGCAAAGGCAAGAGCACCGTCATCGTGTGCTGGATCATCGCGATCTTGAGGAAGTTCGTGTTCTTGACGCAGTGCACCTGCACCGCGATCAGGGTGCACAGACGGTCGCAATGGCGCAGTGCGTTGACGGCCTCGTCAAGTGTGCGTACGATCGCGGGCTGCTGGAGCATGTCGATTGGCGTGTACCGGGGCAGCCCGTGGGCGGTGCCCGCATCGACCGGCTCGCGGCGTAACAGGCGCTCGAGCAGAGGGTGGTGGTGCGCCGTCTCGGGCGGCTTGACGGACGACCACGGGAAGGAGCGCGCGTGCTTGCGCATCAGGCGCACGCCGTCCGTTGAGATGACGGAGCCATCTGAGGCGAGGAGCACCTGTGGGGAAGCGAGGGCGCCATGGTGAGCACTCGCATGCAGGGCATGATGCAGGGCATGTCCAAGGCATGTTTCGAGGCACATGGGAGGGCGCCATGGTGAGCACTCGCATGCAGGGCATGATGCAGGGCATGTCCAAGGCATGTTTCGAGGCACATGGGAGTACCAGGCACGGCATCGCGCCGACGTGGAAGACCTCGGCGAGCAGCGCAGGGTACGCTCCGCCGTGCGGCAGCGCAGGCCACGGCATCGCACGCCGGTAGACGTCAAAGTCGCTCTCGGACGCATCCTGCGAGACGAGGAGAATCTGAAGCCCCTTGCCGCGGTGACGAAGCGCATTGTAAGTGGAGGCGAGGAGCGGCGTCGTCGAGCGGCATGATGGACACCACGAAGCGGCAAAGTAAAGCCCGATCACCTGATGAGGGAGGCAATCAGAGGTCGTCAGAGGCCGTCCGAGGCAATCAGAGGTCTTCAGAGGTCATCAGCGGCCAAAGGAAAGAGCCCGATCACCTTCATCCCCTCGAGCGGTCATGAGAGGTCATCAGCGGTCATCAGAGGTCATCAGCGGTCATCAGAGGTCATCAGCGGTCATCACCTCCATCCCCTCGAGCGCCTCTTCGATCGAGATCGAGGCGAGCTCACCACCGGCCGCGCCGTCCGCGCTCGACTGCGAGAGGGCGGCGATGCGCCGCTGGCGCTCCTGTGCCGTGATCTGGCCGCTCGCCTCGAGAGAGTATGCCTCGCGCACCGCAGCGGCAGCGCTGCCCACCGGCTGAGCCGAGGTTGACGAAACTGACGAGCCTGCCGAAACTGACGAGGCTCGCGCGCCGGCGGCCGCCGACGCGCCGCTGCCACCGGCCGGTGCGTGTGGGCTCCCTGGAGGCGCAACGTCCGCGCCGCCGCTCTCGCCGCCCGTGGTTGCACTGCTTGGTAGCAGCGGCCGCCCAGCTGCGCCCAGGAGTGCGGCTAGCGACGGGCGGCCGAGATGTGCATCGCTCTCGCAGAGGATGAGTGGAGGGGGGGCGGTCGATGAGGGCGCGGCGCCTGGCTTGGAGAGGAGAGTCGTTTGAAGCTTTTGAATGCGCTCGCGAGTGGCAGCGAGCTCTGCCACGCTGAGCGGCAGCCCCGCAGCGGCGGCGGCGGCGGCAGCAGCAGCAGCACCAGCAGCAGTAGCACCGGCAGCGGCAGGGGCGGCTCGCTCCTCGCCACCCTCGCATCCCAGCTTGGCCGCCTTGTACGCGAGCTGCCGGCACGCAATGTTCAAGATCGAGCGCTCCGCCGGCGAGACGTGTGGCACAAAGCCCAAGTCATGCTGTGCCATCTGGAGCAGCTCGGCACGCAGCAGGAGAGAGAGGCGTTTCCACTCAGGGACGCTCACGCCAAAGCCGCGTAGCAGGAAGCGCAGCGTGTGGCGCACGCAGCCGTAGTGAGCCGAGCCCGAGCGGCGCGCTGTGCGCATCTCGGGCGGCTCGTCGGCACGTGCGTTCGATCGCAAGAGGGCTTGCTCAAGAGAGTCCTGCGCCACAGACGAGAGAGCCATCAGAGGCGAGGCCGAGGCGATCAGAGGCCATGAGAGGCGATCAAGGCTCATGAGAGGCGATGAGAGGCGATCAGAGGCCATGAGAGGAGATCAAGGCTCAGGAGGGGCCATCAGGCGAGATCTCACCTCCGCCACAAACGAGAGGAGCAACTGATAGAGCACCTGGTGCGCCGAGAGCTTGCCGCCGTTGTCCACGCTGGCGGCGTACCAGAGGACGGCCCAGAAGGCTTCGTCACGGAGCCGCGCGAGGCGCACGTCGCGCAGCGTCAGGCAGGTGGCGAAGCGGATCTTGGGCGGCGTGGCCGCGGCCTCGTGGTGCGCGAGAGCCTCTGGATCACAGGAGACCACGGTGAGCTGGCACAGCGCCTCGTGGGGGGTGCGCTGCCGCTCGACGAGCAGGATCAGAGGCCCACCTGATGAGGGAGGCAATCAGAGGTCATCAGAGGCCGTCCGAGGCAATCAGAGGTCATCAGAGGCGTCATCAGCGGCGTCATCAGCGGCAGCCCACTGGCATGCGATGAGGGGAAGCATCAGCGAGGCCATCCGAGTCATCACATGCACTCGCAGGCAATCGCAGGCGCTCAGCGGCCCACCGCCGACGGCACAGGGCAGCACGAGCATGCCGCCAGGCTCGAGGGATTCGAGAGCCTTGAGGGCCTTGGATAAGTACATGCGCTGCTGCCCCTGGTGGCCCATTGCATGCGCCAGCTTATGCGCGAGCTTCTTTGCGTCTTCGAGCAGCGTACACGTCGTGTTGAGTGCGGCGCGCTGCGCGTGCGGCAGCGAACAGGCGGCGCCGTGCGGCTCGGCGAGCAGCCGCTGCAGCGTCAGCACGACCACCTCGAGCGAGATGTGCAGCGAGCCACCGTCGAGGCCCGTCCCAGCGATGAACGCGTCGCCCACTTCGGCCGCGAAGGCGGGGTGCAGCCAGACGGGCGGCGGCTTGGCATAGAGCGGCTGGAGAGAGAGCTGCTGCGAGCGCGCCGCCTCGGCCTCGTCAAGGAGCTCGGCCTCCTCATCCTTTCCTCGCAGGCTGTGAAGCTCCTCGCGTACCTGTGGGGGGAGGGCGCCGTGGTGAGCACTTGCATGCATGCAGGGCCTGATGCTTTCCTCGCAGGCGGTGAAGCTCCTCGCATACTTGCTCTTCAGTCCAGACGCTTGAGACGAGCTTCACGTACCTGTGGGGGGAGGGCGCCGTGGTGAGCACTTGCATGCAGGGCCTCCTGCAGTCCAGACGCTCGAGACGAGCTTGACGTACCGCACCGCCAGGCCGCGCTCGCTGCCGCCGTCTTCTCCGCCGCTCAGCAGCGCCGCGCTCATCAGCGAGGCGCCGTGCTGGGCGAGACCCGCCGAGACGCCGGCCGCCGCGCCGCCCGCCGTCGCCGCCGAGGAGGCGAAGGCGCTCGACACGGCGCTCGAAGATGCCCCGCCGGAGGACGCGGCGCCCAGCACGGCGCCTCCCCGCGCGGCGAAGAGCGCCACGTGCTGCGGATCGAGGCAGAAACGCTCCGGAGGGGGGGCGCCGTGTTGGGCGCCGTCTTTGCCGCCCTTGCCGCCGCCGCCGCCCTTGCCCTCCTTATCCACCTCCTTCTCCACCCCCTCCTCGGCCGCGCGCGCCGTGCCGGCGGGCTTGAGCTTGGACTTGTCGAGCAGCTTGGCCGACTCGAGTTTGATCTCCGCGCACAGCCGGCCGTTGACGTACGTCTTGAGCTCGCCTTTCTTGCGGGTGACTGCCACCCAGGCCCAACGCTCGGCACGGACCGTCGCGTCCTGGCTGCACGCACGAAACGCGAGCGAGCACTCAGGGCGCACTCAGGATGCACTCAGGGCGCAATCAGGACGCAATCAGGACGCACTCATGACGCACTCATGACGCAATCAGGGCGCAATCAGGGCGCAATCAGGACGCAATCATGACGCAATCATGATGCACTCATGACGCAATCAGGGCGCACTCATGACGCAATCAGGGTCATCAGCGTACCTGCCCATCTGGCCCAGCGCGCCGACGCCGCCATTCTTGTACACCTGCACCTGGTCGAGCTGCTCGCCCTGGGTCGGCGGGCCGCCGCCGTGGAAGAGCGGCAGCGTCGCCGTGGGCAGCCGGTCAAGCCGCAGCGCGAGCAGCAGCGAGTACCGATGCAGCTTGCCATCGTCTTCGAGCGTCCACGCGTTGACGTAGGGCATGCTGAGCTTGAGGTAGCCGCCCTCGGGCATCACGAGCGCGGCGCTGCCGTCCTCCTGCTCCTCGAAGCTCGCGTCGCCGCCGATGACCTCGAGCCCCTCGGGCAGCTGGCTCTGGCTCTGGCGCAGGTCAGCAGTCACGAGGGTCAGGGTCTGGCCGCTGCCACTGCCGCCCCACTCCATATCCCTGCCGCTGCCGCCGCTTCCACGCCCGTTGCGGCCGGTCGGCTCGCCGGCGCGGCCCTTGCCGTTGCCGCAGCTGCGCTGCTGCTCTGCCTCTCGCACGTGGTCTTCGCTCGTGCCGCCGGCTCCGTTGCGGCCCGGTGAGGTGGCGGCCGCGCGCATCAGCGCCGTCGTGGTCGTGTCATCGTCGTCGTCGTCAAAGCCGAAGCCATCGGTCCAGATGGAGAGGCCACCGATCCCGCCGAGTCCGCCGAGCCGGCCCTGCCGGCGCGACATCTTAGAGTCCGCCGCGTTGTCGAAGGCCGAGCGCTCCTCCCGGTTGGTCGGTTCGAAGGGCTTCTCGTCCTTCTGCCTGCCGCGAGGCGTGTCCTCCAGCTCGTCCTCGTCGTCGTCGAAGTCGCCTCCGTGTTTGCGTCCCGGCATCTTCGCCGCGCGGGAGTGCTCGAGAACCGCGGTTCACACCTCCTAACACCCCCAAAAAGTGAGGGATAGGAGGACTTTCTTGTAGGGGTGACACATGATGAGGTGATTGACGATTTGGGGAGCAGGAGTCACGGCCGCCGGCTACATGCGTGTTTTCATACATGTACCAAAAGCACACCGCACACAAAGTCGCTGCTCGGTCGCTCGCACCGTCGCGCCGAAAGGGTTACTGTATCCACGTGTTGGACGGGAAAAGTGTGGTTGACTGATTGTCCTGATTGCCAGATCGCCCTCCTGATTGGAGAGCGAGGAGAACTGCGAGGAGGTCGGACGCACGCACACGTGGAGTCCATCTATGCGCCGCCTTCTGCTCCTGACGCTCGCGGTCGTCTCCGGGTGGCAAGCTGCGCCCCGCGTCCGTTCTCCCGTCGGCCCGTCACGAACGGCATCACCGCTGCTCAAGCTGCCCGTCTCTTCGGGCGTCCGGCTGACCACAGCCACCGGGGTGGTCGCACCCAAATTTCAGCGCCCGGCAACGGCGCCGGGCGGCGTGAGCACCATCCTGCCGACGGGCACGCCGACGGGCACGCTCAACGCGACGGCGCTCTACGCGCAGGCCAGCCTGTTGCTGCAGATGCACTCCGACAAGGAAGCCGCCGTGCTGCTGCAGCGCCTGACTTTGCTGACCCCCGAGAACGGCAAGGTGTGGATGAAGCTCGCGAACGTGTACCGCAACCAGCGCGATTACAAGATGGGCGAGCGCACCCTGCGGCGCGCCATCGACGCGTGCCCCACCAATGCGCTCCTCCGCCAGGCCCTCGCCGACCTGTGCCGCGAGAGCAGGCGCTACCCCGAGGCGCGCTCGCACTACCGCGAGGCGATGAAACTCGAGCCAGCCCTATCGTCAGTGTACGACTCGTGGGGGCGCATGGAGGCGCAGCTCGGTCACTCGGCGGCGGCGGCGGCGCTCTACGAGCGCGGCCTCAAGCACGCTCCCAACGCACGCCTCTGCCACGCCCTCGGCGTGCTACTCGACCGGCAGGGCGCCGCAGAAAAGGCGCGCTCCGTACTCAAGCGCGGGCTGGGCCTGCCTAATGAGGACCGCAACCCGCAGCTGCTGCACGCGCTCGCGATGGTGGACGTGCGCGCGGGCGACATGGGCTCAGCGCGCAAGCTCCTAAGCGCCGTGCTCGAGCACCACCCGCGCTTCACCCTCGCGTACCTCTCGCTCGGCCAGCTCGAGGAGCGCTTAGGCAACCTGCAGGCGGCCCGGCGACACTACGAGGCGGGCGCGATCACGCCGCAGCCTGGCGGCAACCTGGGCGCCGTGCAGCTCTGGCAGTCGTGGGCGCGCATCGAGCAGCGGCTCGAGCGTCCCGCCCTCGCCCTCGCCACATACAAGCGCGCCACCCAGCTGTACAAGGACGACGCGCAGCTTCTCGTCGGCTGGGCAAAGCTCGAAGGCGAGCACGGCGACGTGGGCACGAGCCGCGCCCTCTTCGCGCGCGCCGTGAGCTCCGTCGCCAAGCACTCTCCGTACGCGTACCAGTGCGCCGCCGCGCTCGAGGTGCGCTGTGGGGAAGTCCAGGCCGCGCGGGCGCTGTACGCGGCGGGCGCGGCGGTGCGAGTGCTGCCTCAAGGGCCGACGGCGACCGAGCGCATGCCGCTGCTGCATGCGTGGGCCGTGCTCGAGTGGCGCCATGGCGAGCGCCGCGAGGCACGCCGCCTCTTCGATGAGGCCGAGGCCGCGTCCGACTCGGCCTGCGGATGGCTGCTGCAGTGGCGCGCACGGTTCGAGTCAGAGTCGTCGCTCGTGCTCGCGCGCCACTACTACGGGCGCGCGGTGAACGCGGCGCCCATGGACAGCTCGGCATGGTCCATGTGGGCCGAGCTGGAGGCCGAGCACGGCAACGAGGAGCGCGCTACCGCGCTCTCTCGCCACGCGCAGCAGGTCGAGACGAAGGCCCTCCTCGCGAATGCTCTCGGTGGCGGTGCACGCACCCGTGGGAGCCCTCTCTCGGCCGCCGACATGTACCAATGGGCCAACCCGCCCAGCAACCGCCAGTAGACGGGGGGACACATCCGCCTCGATGTACAGTATGAACTACATTGTATGAAGTGGGAGCGTGGGAGCGTCGCGGCGGTCAAGCGGAATCATCTCAGAGAGCCGCGGAGAGACGAGGCATGCTCCATGGGCGTCATGCCGCCGCGCCGACGACTCTAGAGTTCTAGACACCAAGATTTTGATTGGGGTACTTGTACTTGACTTGACTTGACTTGACTTGACTTGATTAGATTCTTGATGTCATCACGCGTTGGAGCTGCCGCCCGCGAGGACGGGCATCGGCCATGCGCACCACAGCCTTGCTTCTTCTGATCATCCCCTTGGCGATTGCCGCCGACGCGCCACCGACGCTGCCAAAGAGCGCTGCCTCACGCAAGCCCGCCTCGCGTCCGGTGCTCAAGCGCGGCGGAGTGCTATCCGCCGCTGATGCCGCTGCTGCTGCTGCTCTTGCAGATGCCAAAGCAGAGGAGCCGGCCGTCGTCATCGTCGACGGCGACGCGACGGACGCTGCACCCCTCCCCAAACCTGTAGGGAGTGGAGGCTGGATCCCCGGCGGTCCGGTCGTGCAGCAGCTCGTGCTGTTGGCCGTGTTGGTCCTCATGCGTGTTGGGCTGGCCCTATGGAAATCGCATTTCAAAGGCCGTGCACTGCCCTTTGCTTCCGCGCTAGAAAGCGTTCCGTTGCTCGGCAACGCGCTCCGCCTGGTCCAGCAGGCGCAGGCCAAATTTGCGGAGCTCGCGCGGTCGCCGCAGGGTGCACCGGTCATGATGGTCTTGCTCATCATCGCCACCAAGCTCGTGTCGCGCGCGGACGCACGTGCGATGGACGCCGAGGCAGCAGCAGCAGAGGAGCCGGGCGTGGAGGAAGTGACGGACGCCGAGAGTGCAGCCGAGCGCGAGGCGGACGCCGACGCAGACGTCGGTGGCGCCAATGTGTTGCTGCCAGATGCAGAGCAGGAGGCTGAGGACGAGGGCGAGGGCGAGGGCGAGGACGAGGCTGATCCCTACGAATGACCTCAGGTGGCCGTGGTTGGGCTCTGGACGGCGGTGCGATCAGCTTGCTCGCGCCACATGGACCTGGGCGGGCGAGCTTGCTTGAGCCTCGAGGAGGAACGACAATTCTATAATCGTAAATGCACATCGGCAGCCGAGCATGAAGGTTTGCGCGTAGGTTTCCCCCCTTTTATACGTTTTATATACGTTTTAAGTTCGACTAAAGTACCAAACCTAGTATAGAGCACCAAACAGTCTGCCGCAACATCGACGACGACGTGCAATCTGCAAAGGCCAAAGCCAGTGCACGCGGCACTGCCGGTCTACCGACAAGTTCTACTCGATCATGACTCGGCGGGGTCGCCGCGCACAATCCATCTAGCGCCGACTGGCGACTCACTCCTCAGAATCTGCAGCCAGCTGCCCCGCCTCCTGCTGCTGCGCTCGAAACCGCTCGTTGCGCTCGCGGGTCAGCTGGTCACGTAGCAGAGCCTCGAGCTGCTCGGTCCGTGGCGGACGGTCGAAGCGGCCCGCGTAGCGCCACGGGCGCGTCGGCTTTGCCGGCGCCCCTGCACCCTCACGCCCGCCAGCCCCAATTGACGAACCCGGAGGTTCGAAGAGGACTTGCCATTCGTGGGGGTAGCAGCGCAGGACACACGCTCGGACACGGGCGACCTTATCGGCATATTGATCCTCGAGAAAGGCGAGCGAGAGCGGGCGCATTAGGTAGGCCGGCTCGAAACTGTCGAGCAGCAGCGGATTCGCGCCCAGCTGCGGGTTGATGAGTACCACGAGCCTCCCCGCCGCCTGCTGCAGCAGCTGTTCGACTGCCGCGTTCGCGGCCGCTTCCGAAGGCAGCGTCTCGTCATTCGTGCTGGGCGCGACGATGACAAAGGCGCCGTCGCGCGGACCGACGGCGTTCGGATGGCCCAGCATTGAGACGGGCAGCCGCGTGTCGAATATGGACGCGCCAGCAAACGTTGCGTCCGCCGGCGATGAAAACAAGAGCTTGACCATCGGAAGGCTGGCCGGCAGGAGTCCTGAGGTGAGAATGGGTTGTGCGACGTCCAGCGCGAAGCGTGTCAGCTCGGGTAGCTTGCATCGTCCAGAGGCTGGGTCCAGCTCGGGCGCCACGGCCTGCACCAGCACGCGCCGGTGGCCACCTTGCCGTGCCGCGCCAAGGACTGAGCGGCGTGTCTGCTCAGCGAGCGACTCGAATGAGGTTGGAACGCTCACGTACCACTGCTCCGCGGCGGCTGCGCGTGCTGGCGGCGGTGCTGATGCTGGCCCTATTTGCATTACGACCGCACTGCGCATTGTGCCGGAGCGCAAACCTAGCCCGAGGCCGCACAGAAGTGCGCCTGATGAGATGAAGAGCAGCGACATGGTGTAAAGTAGAGTTGCCGTTGCCACGTGTTTCGTCGCGGGGCGCCATGCCGGGCATGAACGTGCCGTGAAAAAGGGCTATTACCGTTACGCGGAGAGAAGCCCCTCAACCGTGTATGCGCACCTGCACGCAGTTCAGCTGAACCCGGCGGTCACACCAAGCTGCAACCCGTTTCCAACGCTGGCGTCGCTCGGCGCCTTGCGCAGCACGTGCACCATGTTGAGCTCGAGCCGACCGAGCGGGGTGGGCAGCGCAACGCCTGCGCCCACGCTGGCCCGCAGGGACGGCACCACGCTACCCGCCGCGCGCACGGCGGCGAGCCCCTGCAGCCCGCCCACGGACGCGAATATGTGCGCATGGCCATCGGACTTGGCTAAGTTTCCTGGAAGGGTTGTCGAGAGAGAGGCAGTGGCGACGCCGAGGAGGTCTCCTCCGAGCGCGTCGTGCGACGAGATGCTCGGCGGCTTCTTGGGCGCCGCGGCCGTGGGCTCAGCCGCCGACGCCGCCGGCGATGCGAGGCTATGACGTTCATCACGTGGCCCAACGCCGCGCGTGCGGAATCCCCACAGAGAGCCAGGCCCGCCGCAGAAGAAGCGGTCACAGATGTGGCTCTCGGTCGGCCCGCCGAGCAGCCCGCCGAAGAGCCCGCCCAGCGGCAGCAGCACGCCCGCGTGCACCTGCACGCTGGCAGTGAGCCGACCATTCGCCATCAGCGGTGTGAACGCTGCGGCGGTGAACGTGCTCTTGACGAAGCGCGCGTCGCCGAGCGGGAACGGCGCGAGGCCTGCGAGCTCCGTGTGCAGGCGCAGCAGCGCGCCGCTCGTGGGCACCAGTGGATGGTCCACCTGATGAGGGAAGCAATCAAGGGCGTCATCAGAGGTCATCAGAGGTCATCAGAGGTCATCAGAGGTCGTGGGCACCAGTGGATGGTCCACCGTCGAGCGTGCGTAGCTATGAGAGAGGCTACTCTTCAGGCTCTGCCCACGTTGCTGCAGGATTGCCCACGAGGCGGTGTGGGGTGTGAGCCGGCAGACGTCGCGCAGCTCGAGCGCGTACGTGAGCTCGTGCCGACCGCCGGCCGCGCCGGCCGATCCCACGCGCACGCTCGCGCTCGCGCCGAGCAGCTTCTGCACGAAGGACGAGTGTTTGATGTGCGAGATCGCCTGCTTGCTCACATCGGCGCTGAGCTGCGCGTCCTGGCCCATCCAACGCGGGCGCACGGCGCTCAGCTTGAAGGAAGAGCTCTTTTGCTGGCCCATCTCCATTTGCGCCTCGAAGATCTCCGCGCGTCCGAGCTGGTTGCGCACCGCCACCTTGGCCTCCATTGTGTTCTCCGACGACTGCGTCGCTACCATCGTGCTCGCACTGGTCAGCCGCTTCTTCTCGGTGACAGTACACACGATGTCGACGAGCGCCGCGCCGTGGGGAGTCGCGCCCTGCGCCGTGTCCATAAGCAGGTCCGCCGAGTCGAAGATGCCGAGCGACTGCAGCGCACCCGCCACGGCGAGGCAGCCCTGGTGGAGCTCACCGAGCGTGCGTGCCTTGTTGAGGCTGGCAAGCTCCTGCCGAACGACGCTCTCGTGCGTCTTCTGCAGCCCGCGCACGCGCATGCGGCGCACAGCGACCGGATGCTCGAGTTGGGTACCCATGATCCAGCCCTTCGTCTACCGCGGGAGCACCGCCGCGAAGAGCACGCGTGTCTTCACGCGTGGAAGCGACCGCCCCTCAGGTCCAAACTCCCAACCTTGTTCGTTAGGGTGAAGCTCGAACCCAAACCGCCGCAAACGCCCACTTGGTCGGTCTGTCGTTCACAGACCACTCCTGCCGCCCAATGTTCGGCAGCTCTCTCGCTTTCACTCTGCTGTTCGTGCTTTTCGGCAGCTCTCTCGCTTTCACGTCGCACGCACGCACACCAGCTTTTCATCATGGCTTTGAGACACGCATGTGCGGTCCAGTAGTAGAAGAGAGCACAGAGTGGCAGCAGGTGCTCAGGGATCTTAACTCTGCGCCTGTGTTTGTGCTCACGGACGCCGCCGGCCTGCCACTCCACCAGCGAATGCGCGACGATGGGCAGAAGCTGGTGATCTTTTACGCAGAGATTGACCGAGCAATGGACGAGCTGGCGGCTGCTCGTCGGAAGAGTGCCGAGCTCAATCTGCAGCTTGCGCCTGTGGGGCTGGGCGTAGCGTATGCCGAGGTGAGCAAGGGAACGGCTCTGCTCGTCCCAGGCTTTCAAGAACTGGCCAGTGCGCAAGACATGCAGCTAGCCGCCCCTACGGAAGCAGCAGCTATGCTCGCGAGTGCCGGCGTCGACAGCCCCAGCCTCGACTGGCCGAGCGACGTGCTTCCGGTCTTTGGGTGCTTCGAGATGGTGCGGCGGCGCGCTGACGGCAGCGTGTTCACTCCCGTCTTCATGAGCTGCGCGGACGCGCAGGCGGCCTTGGACAAGGCCAGGGCGGCCGACCCGGAGCGCGCGGCCAACTTTGAGGTCGACGTCGTGCCGCTGCCCGAGCTCCTCAAGATCGCAGTCAGTGGCGAAGCCAAGGTCCCGCCGCGCGTCGTCCCGCCGAGCTCGAGCATGCTCTTCCTGCAGGGCAAGGGCAAGCACCACCCAGCGCTGTGAGAGCTCGAGTGCGGACAGATGAGCGGTGAGGAAAATATGGGTCTTGCGTGCGTGCCGCACTCTCTTTTTTCGGGATACCTTATACCCTTTGTAGCTTTGTTATAAGACCACCACAGATTGCCTCCTTTTTTCTCTCAATGTAGCCTGTTTTTCGCCGGCGTCTCCGCCAGGGCCAGCGCCGCCTGTGCCGCGCCGTTACATTATTCTCGTTCGTCCTCGTGGGGACCTCCCCCTGTGGCTTTCCTGTGGCTTTCCTGTGGCTTTCCATTTTTATACGGATTTATGGGATGGAAGGGATTAAACGGAGATTGGCGGAGGGTGTTCATCTATTTGACTTTATTGAACTTGACTTGACTTGACTTGACTTGTGTGTGTGTGAATTGACTAAACTTTCCATTGCGTGACATGCGCAGGTTCAGCTTGGAATTGGTAATTGTCGTCGTTCTCCTCGCGCGTCAAGCTGCGGGGCAGGGATGCACCGACTCCTGCTTCGCCTCCGACGGAAACTGCGACGATGGTGGCTTTGGCGCGACTCCGTTTGCGGACGGCGAGCGTCGTGAGACGTGCCTCTCGTTCAACCAGCTTCGCACCTTTTCGATCGCCACGAGCGGCAGTTCGAACGCGACCCTCCACGTGTCGCTCAACAAGCCCATCTCCGCCATCTACGCCCGGCGCGACTCGCTGCCTGACGTGGCCAACCGCCTGTACGACGCGTCGATCACGATGGCAAACACCGTGCGCTGGGGCTGTGCGGACGCCCTGTGTGCACAGCCACGCACCGCCTTCGCGCTCACCGCCTCCAGCTGCATGCCCGAGGTGCCCGGCTTTTGGTACGTGTCACTCGCACTTCATAGCGCTGCGCAGACGGCTCTCGAATCGGAGATTGCCAGTGCGGCTGGGGCGAACGGGACAGAGCCCGTCCGCGTGCAGCCGGCGCGCTTCCACGTGACGATGGTCCTCTTCCCTTCTATCCCAGACGAGCTCGTGCCCCGTGCCGAGAACTCGAGCGCGCCGCCCACCACGGCGGCGCCGCCGCCGCCCACGGGCACGCTGTTCACACTGCCCACGCTGTTCACACTGCCGGCCGCGCAACTGCTCGGCAAGCTCGGCGCCGACGCCGACGCGGCCGCGGCCACCCATGCCGACGTGTACGCAGCCGCCGTCGCGGGGCGCACCTTCCTCGGAGGTGGCGCCATCCGGCACCTGCGCTTGTCAGGCATCCCGCGCTCGCTCGCGCCGCGCGTCTCCGTGCATCTGAGCGCGGGCACGCTGCGCGCAATCTACCTGCAGCCAGGCCGATGTGCCACGAGCTCCACGGGACTCAACGACGCCGGGACCGCCGAGTCCATGCTTTGCGGTGCCGCCAACGACGCCGACTGCCAGATGGCGTGGATGACACGCTTCAATCCCTTCGACCACACTGCACGCCTGTATGAGGGACAAGCGGTGGTGCAAGCTCAGGCCCTCTCCGAGCTCGCCGCGGCCGCGCTGCCGCCGGTCGATTGGTGGATCGCGATCGAATCGACGACGGAGGATGTGGCCGACGTCAATCTGACCATCTCACTGCTCCGGCGCCCTGCCGTACCCGCGTCGCCCCCGCCGCCCGACACGACGGTCAATGACACGATGGTCAATGACACGACGGTCAACGTCACAACGGTCAATGACACGATGGTCAATGACACGACGGTCAATGACACGACGGTCAATGACACGATGGTCAATGACACGACAGTCAACGTCACGACGCCATGCATGGTCAACGACACGACGCCGCCCCCGCCGCCCAGCCCCCCCTCACTCCCCACGTACAACCCGCAGATCTGCATGGGGAACGTCACGACGCCGTGCTTAGTCAACGGCACGACGCCGTGCATGGGCAACGACACGACGCCGTGCTTGGTCAACGGCACGACGCCGTGCTTGGTCAACGGCACGTCGCCACCACCGCCCTCGCCGTCACCACCGCCGCCGCACTGGCCTCCGGCGCCGCCGCAAACGCCTCCACACCAGCGCCCGCCACCGGCGCCGCCCGCACCACCCGTGCCGACATCGCCTTTCGGCTCATGCTGGATGCGGCACCCGCATGGCTGTCCGTGTGCGGCTGGCAGCAACTGCACCAGCTTCGGCGGACACCCGTACTACCCACCACCAGGGTGGAACCGCGACTATTATAACGAGACGAACAGCTCGTTCCCGGATTTTTCGCACACGTACGACGACTGCATGGCGCGTGGTGCGAACGAGAACGCGTGGTGTGGCACGACGGACATAGCGACGCACTACGTGCCGTTCCCGCCGCCGCGGCCACCGCCCTCGCCTCCGCCTCCGTCACCGTCGCCGCCACCGCCCTTGCTGCCACCGCCGCCGCCCTTGCTGCCGCTCTCCGTACCGAGCGGCCTCTCCGCTGGCGCTGGTGGAGGTGTTGGGGCCGGGGCTGCCGTCGTCGCCACCGTGCTGGTGCTCGCCCTGCTGGGCGCCGTCGTGAGTGCGCTCCTGTTTCGCCGCCGCCGCCTTCGCCTCGTCAAGCTGCGCGAGCGCGTCGAGAGCGCCACCGCAGCCGCCTCGTTCTACGGCGGCCGCAGCTCCACCTCAGGCTCCATCGAAGTGTCCCTCGGCACGCGCCGCTCTCGCAGCCAACGCACAGCGGAATGGGGACAGGAGCTCGGGGGGAGTGCCATCGCTCGCGCCGCTGCAATGAGAGCTCCCGGCCCACGCCTCTTCAAGAAGCCAGGCTTCTCCCAACTCGAACCGAAGACGATGTCAGAGAAGGTCGCGTTCATAGCATCGGAGCTTGGGCTCGAAGAAGGGCTACCCGTCGCGAAGGTGGTAGCTGCTGCCAACGAGTCGTTGGGCATTGTCGCGCGTCCAGATTTGACGATGGCCGCACAGGTGGCGAGGCTGATGACTGAGCTCGGGCGGAGCGGCGATGGCGCCCGGAGGAGCGGCGATGGCGTCGAAATTTCGAGGGAAACAGGCCTGAACTCGGGTCTTCTAGCGATGAGAGATTTGTGACTGGACAAGTTCGGCTACACGACAGTACAGGAGCGGAAATAGAAACTGCTCTCTGTAATCTGGAATCTCTCCCTACGTTGGTAAGTCCCTAGGTATGGACACTCGGAACGTTTGTGGGTCCCTCACTTGCTGCGACCCGAAGAGGGGTCCTCGGAAACTCGGAAACACGGAATCTGGAATTAGGAAGTCCATCTGCCTGAGACCGAAGAGGGGGCCTCGGAAACTCGGAAACTCGGA
>Ga0210241_100088_pt1 | contig 66075 bp, 57 predicted proteins | sample ChrtobMetP5a_8mM_FD_155488 | JGI IMG/M metagenome (GOLD analysis project Ga0210241, IMG submission 155488) | Chrysochromulina tobin associated microbial communities from unialgal haptophyte culture, Seattle, Washington, United States - P5a_8mM | ecosystem: Host-associated > Algae > Haptophytes >...
CCCTCCGACGACCCCCGAGGCATGGCGGTGGTTGAGGTGCTGCTTCGGGTTGCCTTGGATGGCAACGTCGCCCAGGACGGCGCCCAGGACGGCGCCCAGCACGGCGCACAGCATGGCGCCCAGGACGGCGCCCAAGGTGCCGCCGCCACCACCACCACCACCACCACCGCGAGCACTGCGAGCGCCGCGCCAAGCGCATGCGTGTGTTCTCCCAGAATGGTCCTCTCGCATGCAAGTGCTCACCACGGCGCCGCGTGTGTTCTCCCAGAATGGTCCTCTCGCATGCAAGTGCTCACCACGGCGCCGCCACTCCCCACAGGAATGCCCTTTGTGCGCGTGCACGGCATCCTCTCGGACGGCCGTCGACTCGATTGCGTGGTCAGCGCCCCCCCAGACGCCGCAGATTGCGTGGTCAGCGCCCCCCCACACGCCGCAGATTGCGTGGTCGGCGCCCCCCCACACGCCGCAGATGCCCTCGGCAACGTCCTTGTCGGCACCGAGGCCGAGGCAGCCACAGCGGCGGCGGCGGCGGCGGCGGATGCGGATGCGGATGCGGCTGACGCCTCTGCTCCAGCGGAACCGCGCGCCGGGTTGAGCGCGGATGGCTCGGCGCACGTGGGGTGTGAGGTGGAGGGCGGCGCCGTGTTGGGCGGCCGTTGGTGGATCAAGGCGAGGCTCGAGGACGGCGCGTGGCTGCTCTCGCGAGGGGAGGGGTACAGGGTGCAGAACGCCGTGCTGCTGCAGAGGCGACCGAGGTGATCGCTTGGCGAGGGTTGCCGGCGCCGTGGTGAGCACTTGCATGCGAGGTGATCGCTTGGCGAGGGTTGACTTGACTTGACTTGACTTGGCTTGGCGAGGGTTGCCGGCGGGCAAGGACACTTACTCTTTGTCTTTGATGAGTGATCTAGCACCTCCGGTGCGAGGACGTTGTTATTCCGCGGCGCGGGATGTGGTTCTGACAGTGCTCAGTACGGCGCGCGTTGTGGTTCTGACAGTCCGACTGTGACAGTGCTCAGTGGCCACGTCAGGGGCTTGGGTGGCCTGTGCGAACTCTGCGAACGTAACTCGCCCCAAGTCTCCACGTGAAATCCAATTACCCAAAAACCAGGAAAACGAAGTTTACTTGGCCCCGGCTCCTCGATCAGCATGTTTGCGCCTTTGGCCCCTCGGCATCAAAAGCGGCACGCGCGACGCGGCCACGCACGCTCGAGACGAACCCGACCGGGAGCGCTGCTGCGTGCCGTGCGCGCGCGTGGGCCGCCGCATGGCCCGTACTGACGCCCCTCGATGACGCCCCCCTGCCAGATGCTCCGTCACAGACCAGTCACAGACACCCGACTCAAGACTGACGGACGTGCGCGGCGGCGGCGGCACGACCGACCAGCGGTCGCCCATTGCAAGGTGGCTTGGGGGTTAGCCACCCGCCTGCGCGATCAAGACCTTGTACTCGGCGTTGGCCGCGAGGGTCCCCAGTGCACCCGCCGCGTGCTCCTTTTGGCCAGCCGTGCCGCTCTGCACCAGCGTCACGAGCGGCGGGATGGCGCCAGCCTGCGCGATCAAGACCTGGTTCTCGGCGTTGGCCGCGAGGTTCCGCAGCGCAAACGCCGCCTGCTGCTTTTGGCGATCCGTGCCGCTCTGCACCAGCGTCACGAGCGGCGCGATGGCGCCCGCCTGCGCGATCAAGACCTGGTTCTCGGCGTTGACCGCGAGGCTCGCCAGCGCACCCACCGCCTGCTCCTTTTGGCCAGCCGTGCCGCTCTGCACCAGCGTCACGAGCGGCGCGATCGCGCCAACCTGCGCGATCAAGACCTTGTTCTCGGCGTTGTACGCGAGGTTCCACAGCGCACCCGCCGCGCTCTCCTTTTGGCGATCCGTGCCGCTCTGCACAAGTGTCACGAGCGGCGCGATGGCGCCAACCTGCGCGATCAAGACCTTGTTCTCGGCGTTCCACGCGAGGTTCCGCAGTGCACGCGCCGCCTCCGCCCCGGCCGCTGGGTCTTGGGCCGTGAGCAGCGCCACGAGCGGCACGATTCCGCCCGCCCTTGCAATCGCCACCCGCGACTCGTCGCCCCCCATGTCAGCCAGCGCTCCGGCCGCATCCGCGCTGCCGCTGCGCACCTGCTCGACCAGCCGCTGCAGCCGCTCGTCCTTCGAGGGCGCCGGCGCATCTGCGCTCGTGCCCGCGCCCGAACCACCACCCGATGGCCTCGGGGCTCCGCCGGCGAATTGCTTGAGCAGAACACGCGGAAGATAAGTGATTCCGTCCACAACGGATTTGTAGATCGAGGGCCGCGCTCGGGCGAGCCTTTCTTCGTGACGCTTGAGCTGCTCCTGCAGGGCCGCGATTTTGCGTGAAACCTCCGCGTCCTCCGCCTTACCCTTGGCCTCCGCCGCCGCCTGTTCCTGGCGCAGCTGCTCAAGTGCTCTCCGTTCCTTCTCGATCTCCGCCATTGCCTGACTCGTCAACTGGTCGCGCATCTGATCAGAAGCTGTGCTGAACGCGTCAGGAGGCGCCATCTTGCGCACAACCTGATGGTCGAGCGCCAAGAGCTTGGCGAGCTGCATGCCCTTGTCCTTCTGATTGGTCACCTGAATGTCCGGGCTGCCAAGCATCGCGTAGATCTGATCCAAGCTCTTGCCCGCCACCAGGGTCTCGAGCTCCGAGGCCGTGACTGAGCTCGCGAGGTGGATGGGCACGATGTCACAGCGCCGCTTCTCGCGCGGAGCGGGCACGAGGCCGTCGACGGTCGCCATCTGCATCGAGATCCACGCTTCGAAGAGCGTCCAGAAGCGGGTGGTGTAGGTCCGGTCGCAAAGAATGAGGACCCTCGAGCCGAGAAAGAGCAGGGAGACGAAGCGCAGGGTACGCCCGAAGACGAGCTCCTCGGCCGGGGTACGCTCCTTCTGTGGCGCGCACGAAAAGTCGACCCAGACGAGTTTGATGGCCGGCTTGCCGCGCACGTACACACACATGGCCGCGAACTGTTTGCCCTCCGTGTCCGGCTCAGCTGGCTGCTCCCAGCGGTGCGAGACGGCAAGCACTTCGTCCGCGTACTCGTGCTTGCACGCGCCCTCGAGAGTGATCTCCTTCTCGACAAACCAGTCGGGCCTCTGCCGCTGCAGGTCCTGGAACCTGGGCAGCACCCGATCATCGCAGCCCCGAAGCTTGTCGGCCTTGATGAACCAGAGAACGATGCGCTCCCCCTCCTCGTCGTCATTGGGGGGCGCTTGCACCTGCAGAACTCTGACCTGCTCCGCGGCACCAGGGGCCGAAAGCGCCAGCGCCACCGTTTCGAGCGACGCCGCAGTCCCGCTCAGCGATTCGACCCACCTGACGGCGTGACCCTCGAGCATTTGAACCCTCTTTGCGACCTGCAGAAGCTTCTCCTGGGACTGTCTCTTGAGGTAGTCCAGGTCGTCGTACCCAAGCTCTCTGAACGCAGGAGCGTACCGATCCAATCCGAGGGCGGCCAAGCTGGCGGTGACCTCGTCTGGCCCCCGAGCGGTCTGGTGCTGCGGGAACGGAACGTTGGGCCTCAAGGGGCTGTCAAGAAGGCCCGGCGTCGGCTCGGACGAATGCGCGCAGCCCATTGTGTCACCTACCAAGTGGTAGTTTCGTTTTGGGACAGAGTTTCATCCTCAACTTCTTTTGGTCTTCCTCCGAATCTCACGCGTTCAGAGGCGGCGGTGCCGCCGGGAGGACCGTTGCTATACATGTACCAGGCCGCTTGTGTGAAAGGCGTTTGGTGTGACAAAGGCGTTTTCTCGTGACAAATTCCTCAAAGATAATGCCGCTTCTTCGGGTGCCCACCTCGAAATCGCCTCCTGGCACTGCACCTCCGCCCCAGAAATCGCCTCCTGGCGCCTTGCGGCTCGGCCGACGCTCTACGCGCATCATCGCGAGCTCTGCGCCGGTGAGCGCCAGGGATCTGAGTGCGAGGAGTCCCGGGCGCATCTCGCCGGAGAGGGATCATCTGTTTCCTCTCGCCGCCGATCACAGCACTCCGGCCACCGACAAGTGGCCGAGCAAGGACTACGCCAAGCTGGTCGGCAGCTCGCTGTCGGAGCTCTACTCGGCGGTCGAGCGGCTCGTCGAGGCGGACGAGCAGAATCGCTCGGCGATCGCCAGCCTGCGTGAGGGGCAGCAGGAGGTGCTGCGCACGCAGCGCGAGGCGGCCGAGCAGGCGATGATGGTGGCCAGCGCGGTCTCGTCCGCCGCCTCCGAAATCTCCCAGCTCCGAGATCAGCTGCACGCATCGCAGCGCGAGGCGGCGGTCGCGCACAGCGAGATCGGCACGCTGCGCAATTGACGAACCACACCAACCCTTTGCCCACACTGATTGCGCGCAATTGACGAACCACACCGACCCTTTGCCCACACTAATTGCGCGCAATTGACGAGCCACACCGACCCTTTGCCCACACTGATTGCCGCCAGCCGTTCCCCTCTGAGCTTGGCGCTGCAATTGGCCTCGTATGGCAGGCGAGCTACGAAAGGAGCTGTCCGCTCTCAAGGATCACTTGCCATTGAGCTTTGGTGGTCGCGGCGATGGACACGCTTGGTCTCGTGAGGTGACGGCAGTGCTGGTACAGGCAGCGGCGGGTTCGTCACCGGCCGCTGGTTCGTCACCGGCCGCTGGTTCGTCACGCGCGAGCTCCCGAGCCTCGCCTTCGATCCCGAGCCCGACGGTGCGCACACGAGACGCGGCGCTCAGCCCTTTCCGTGCGGACGAGACTGACGAAACGGACGAAGCTTGGGATGCGGATCCTCTGAGGAATGCGAGCTCTGCGGACGCGTTGCATGCGGACGCGTTACATGCGGACGCGTTGCATGCGGACGCGTTGAAAGCGGACGCGTTACATGCGGACGCTTTGAAAGCGGACGCGGCGCATGCGGACGCGTTGGCCGAGCTGCGTGGGGCCATCACGGGCCATTACGAGTTGCAGGTGATCGCCTCTGATTGCCTCTGATTTCCTCTGATTGCCTCCCTCATCACGAGCCATTACGAGTTGCAGGCGGAGGTGGCGGAGCTGCGCACGCAATTAGCTAATCGCACGAGCCATTACGAGTTGCAGGCGGAGGTGGCGGAGCTGCGCACGCAATTAGCTAATTGGTCGATGGCGTTTGAAGCGTTGAGTGGCGGGGGCAGCAGCAGCGGCGGCGGCGGCGGCAGCGGCGGCGGCGGCGGCGGCGGAGAAGGAGGAGGAGGTGGTGGAGGAGGAGGCAGCGTAGGCGGAGGAGCGCCGCCTGCAGCAGGCGGCGCTAGTGCGCTCGCGGCCGCGGCGGAGGTCGCGGAGCAGATGAGCCTCGTCCTGAGCGCCGTACCGAGCGCCGTAAGGCAGAGTGCGCTGCAGCAGATGGGGCTCACGAGATCGCACGAGATCGCACGAGATGCTCCGGAGATTTCGCGGCAGCCTGGCTGCGCTTGCGGAGGCGCCATGGTGGGCGCCACGTCCATCGCGACGGCGCCGAGAACTCGCCCACGCGAGCTCGAGCGCGAGCTCGACTCTCCGCCGCACGAGATCGCAGCTCGTCGCCCACGGGAGCTCGAACGCGAGATCGAAGGCGACGGGCGATGCCGTCGTGAGCGCCGTCGTGAGCACGAGGGCTCCCAGCCTGAGCGCCGTCGTGAGCACGAGGGCTCCCAGCCTGAGCGCCGCCGTGAGCACGAGGGCTCCCAGCCGCTGCCGCCGCCGCCCCATGCGGCATGCACCGCCGGAGACGACCGTTGGTTTCTGAACCCGAGCGCCGACTCCGCTGACGACGACGACGGCTACAGCGGCGGTGGCGGCGGCGATCGGCGCGTCCAGAGGCTGGCATCGGCCTTGGGGGCTCATCCAGAGGCCCTACCCCAGGAGTATCGAGACGCCCAAAGCTCCCAGAAGCCCTCCCAGAGGCGCGCCGCCGGCCTTCGCGCCGCATTGAGCGCGCGGCGCGAGTGGCGCGAGTGGCGTGAATCTCGGCGTGAATCTCGGGCCGGCGAGGAGCATATCTTGCTCGGGGTGGGCGAGGGCGCCGGGATGAGCGCTGCACGCGAATGGCGCGAATGGCGCGAGAAGCGGCTCGTGAGCGGGGCGGCGGCGTGGTCGTGGGCGCGGGACGGGGCGGGGGACGGGGCGCGGGACGGAGCGACGCCTGACACGTCCGCGCGCCTTCCTGAGCGCCTTCCGTTCGGCCGCGTAGGAATCCACCATCCGAGGCTCGAGGGACGTGCACTTCCAGGGGGGGGCTACGAGACACCGTCCATGAGGGCGGTGCCCACTGAGCATAGGTGATACTGATAGGACGTGCAAACTGCGGGGTCAAGTCCTACCAATACGTGGCGTATTAAATAATCTCTTATCCGCGCCTAAAAATCGTTGGACGCCAAAACGTGTTTCTCGTTACTCGTACGTGAGCTCGTTAAGGGATTGAATATTTAGAAAGCCGCGGGAGCTCGCCATGGCGCGAGCCCCCTATGGTCCCCACGTGTATAGTGACAATATAGCGGTCATGATAGCGGTATCTCGATCGATTTAAATCGATTTAATATTAGAGATCGTCGCGCCCTCGAAATCCTCGACCCGACCCAAACGAAGCCGAACAGTTTTGAGTTTATAAATAAATAGCTGCTTAATACAACAAGGTAAAAGGAACCACTACGCCACACCGCACACACTCCTACACTCCACCCACCCCGTTCGTAAACCCCAAATCCTTCCCTCCCAACTCCCCGGGACGGAAAGGTGGGTTCAAGCTCGCACTGCCGATGAACTCCAAGCTTCGAAAGCTCATCCTACGATACAAGTAGACCATACCACTTCTGTCACTCGTGCAAGAGTCAGCCATCGGCCTTTGATGGCAGCGAGCAGCTCCATGCCGGCACCATGAGTAATGATGCCGCCCGTCAACGGTCACATCGCAGCTTCAACTGGCTGCGGCAAATACTGCGGCTGCAAGGCATACAGCTAGCATACAGCTGCAGCTGTGAGGCATACCGCTGCACCAGAAAGGCCACCGAAGCTACGGCGATGCTTGATTTGAGCAGAGCAGCCATCGAAGGTGTACCAATCGATGCTCGTGAGCTCACTCCACGTCAACTACCGATGCAAAGCGAAGGATGACGCTGGGTGGCACTCCGGCGGACCTGAGAATGCTGTCATCGAAGCCAGCGAGCAGCGCAATAGACGTCAACGAGGAGCAGTCCTCAAAGGCGCCCTCACCGAGGCTCGTGAGGCTGGCGGGCAGCTTGATTGACGTCATCGAGGAGCAGCCATAGAAGGCTTGAACACCGATGCTCGTGAGGCCTGCGGGCAGCTCGATCGATGTCATCGAGGAGCAGCCAGAGAAGGTGGAGTCACAGAGGCTCATGACGCTGACGGGCAGCGCGATCGACGTCATCGAGGAGCAGTCAGCGAATGCGCCCTCACTGAGGCTCGTGAGGCTGGCGGGCAGAGCGATCGACGTCAATGAGGAGCAGCCAAGGAAGGCGTACTCACCAAGGGTCGTGAGGCCAGCGGGCAGCTCGATCGAAGTCAACGAGGAGCAATACTGGAAGGCACACCCACCGAGGCTCGTGAGGCCGGCAGGCAGCTCGATTGACGTCAATGAGGAGCAGTACTGGAAGGCGCACCCACTGATGCTCGTGAGGCTGGCGGGCAGCGCGATCGACTTCATCGAGGAGCAGTACTGGAAGGCACACCCACCGAGGCTGGTGAGGCCGGCGGGCAGCTTGATCGACGTCATCGAGGAGCAGTCAAAGAAGGTGCAAACACCGATGCTCGTGAGGCCGGCGGGCAGTTCGATCGATGTCATCGAGGAGCAGCCACGGAAGGCGTTCACACCGAGGCTCGTGAGGCTGGCGGGCAGCTCGATCGACGTCATCAAGGAGCAGTCCTGGAAGGCCCCCCTTCCGATGCTTGTGAGGCCGGCGGGCAGCTCGATCGACCTCAACGAGAAGCAGCCATTGAAGACGTCATCCCCAAGGCTGGTGAGGCCGGCGGGCAGCTTGATCGACCTCAAGGAGGAGCAGCCATAGAAGGCATGATCACCGATGCTTGTGAGGTCGGCGGGCAGCTCGATCGACCTCATAGACATGTCATCGCGGAACGCGTTCGCCGGCACGCGCGCCTCGCCGTGGCGTAGCGCGCACGCTGTGAGCAGCACCTCCATCGGCGCCTCGCCCTCGCCGCGGATGCACGCGCGCACTCCCGCCATCGGGTACGAGTAGTCACCCGAAGACGCCACAATCCTCAACGCGGCCACGTCCACCTCGAAGCCGCCCAACCCCGTCACCTTTGCCAGGCTGGGCAGCCCGCGCGATGCGTCGGCCGCGTCTGCGATGAGGCGACCGGCGGCGCGGCTGTCCGAGAGGTCGAGCTCGGTCACCTCGACGAGGTTGCTCGTGAGCGGCAGGCCGACGCGTGCGCACAGCCGCGCGCACAGGACGCGCCGCGCCCGCGCGCGCCACGCGAGGCTCACGCCCTTGAGTGCGCACAGCGTCGGTACGTCGGCGTCCGCGAGGGCGTCCTCGAGGGCGTCCTCGTTGACGAGCTGCGTCGAGAGCCAGCATGCGGGCGCTGGCGGTGTGGGTGCGTCGGCCGCTCGCGGTGCAGTGGCGTCGTGCTGAGCGTCGTGCGTGTAAATCGGCTCCTCCGTCGCCGCCTGCCGCTCCGCCTCGGTGGGGAAGTCGCTCACGACGCCCAGCAGCCACCCGAGCTCCGGGCCACTCTTGCCAGCGAGGTGGCCGGTGCACAGGGAATGCGAGAGAAGGCGGCGCAGCTCGACGTCCACGTCGAGAAAGTGCGCGCCGTGCAACAGCTGCGCGAGGTGCGTGAGCGAGCACCCCTCCAGCGCCCCGCCGCCATCCTCCGCACCGCCTTCGGCGACGCGCGAGAGCGTGCGGAGCGCAGCCGCAGGCACCAGAGTGGCGAACGCCCCCTCGGCGCCGCCCGTGTCGCTCACCCAGTTGGCGAGCGCCGCCGATCGCGCCGCGGCCGAACGGGGCCACGCGACCTCCTCGCCCTCGACGCTTCGCATCCTTACTTTGCCGTCGTCGCCGTCGCCGCCGATGACGTCGCCGCCGCCGACGGACCTCCCCGACATGTTTTCGGTGGAAAAGTATAAACCCTTTCCGGATATCCAATTTGAGGAAGGGAGAGGGCGGAGCAGGGGGCCATGTACATAAGTTGTTGAGGCTACATGCCATGTGTGCTTGTCTTGCCTTGCAGGACTCTTGCCGTCAAGAATTGCAGGTGTCCTTATGGAAGGGCGCGTCCTTCGGCGAGCTGCTCACCTGCTCGGCCTCGGCCTTCTCGCTGGCGCGCACGCCTCGACGATGCGCGTACTGCTGCCCGACGGCCGCAACCTCACGCTGCCTGCCACGCATACGGCCTCGTCGCCGGCGCTCCCGGCGCTCTCTCCGATGGCTGCGCCGCTAGCGCTGCTCTTTGCGGGCGACGCGTGCGCGCCGCTCGCTCCCGACGTGCCGCGCCCCGCGATCGGCGGCTTCGTGCTCTTCGCACGCCGCGGCGGCTGCGTCTTCGACGTCAAAATGCAGACGGCGATGGCCGCAGGTGCGGCTGCGCTCGTGGTCGGCGACACTCTTGCAGCCGAGTATGCGGCTCTGTCGGATGCGACCGCGCAGTCGGCGGCGCTCACGAACCCGTGCATCGTGAGCTGCACGGTCGGCCGTGGCGTGGTCGACGCGAGCACCCTCTCGCTCGCCGACGTACTCGGCGGCTTGCCCAGCTCCTGCCCCGCTCCCGCCGAGTATACGGGCCGCCGCTGCCCAACGAACCTCTGCGCCTTTTCGGGCCACGCGCCCAATGGCAGCGGCAGCGGCGGCGGCGGCGGCGGCGGCGGCGGCGACAGCAGCGGTGGAGCTGGCGCCCAAGCCCCTCTATCTGCCCCTCCACCTACCCTGCGAGAGGTGTGCTGTGTGCTCGACTCGCTGGGCTGGTCGTCTTGCATGCAAGTGCTCACCACGGCGCCGCGACTCCCCCACAGGTGTGCTGTGTGCTCGACTCGCTGGGCTGGTCGTCTTGCATGCAAGTGCTCACCACGGCGCCGCGACTCCCCCACAGGTGTGCTGTGTGCTCGACTCGCCCGCCTTCGAGATGTCGCTGCCCAACACGAGCGGAGCAGGCCATTCAACTGCCGTACCTGCCCTCTACCTGCCCCTCGCCCTGGGCCAACTCCTCGAGGCTCAGTGCGACCCGCACGCGCGGGCCACGTCACCGCACGCGCGTGCCACGTCACCGCACGCTCGGGCCACGTCACCGCACGCGCGTGCCACGTCATCAGTCGGCGGCGGCACGGCGACGCCCGGCACGGCGGATCACGGCATGGCACCGGCACTGTCGGCTTGCTCCGCGCTGTTGTATGAGGAGGAGGTACCGGTAGGCCACGGCCGTTGGGATTCGTCAGCGCCGCTCATCTGGCTGCTCGCTACTAGGTGCGATGCCCGCTGATGACATCTGATGACATCTGATGACATCTGATTACGTCTACGAGGTGCGATGCCCGCTGATGATATCTGATGACATCTGATGACACCTGATGACATCTGATTACGCTTGAGTGCATGCAAATGCTCACCACGGCGCTGGCTCCCTCCCCACAGTACCGCCGCCCTCGCCTCGTACCTCGCAGCCCGGGCGCAAGACCAACAGGACAAGCAGGTGTGATGCCCGCTGATGACATCCGATGACATCTGATGACATCCGATGACATCGGATTACATCTGAGTGCATCCGAGTGCATGCAAGTGGCGCAAGACCTACAGGTCAAGCAGGCGCTTGGCGGGACCGCTCGGCGGCGCATGCGAGTGCTCACGACGACGCCCCACGCTCTCCGTTTCCCCACAGGTGGCGCTTGGCGGGACGTCGCTGCGCCAGGCCGACGTCGACGCCTCGACCCTCGACGCATCGACCGCGATCGGCTTCCTGGTGGGCGTCCGCCCTCCTGATTGCGTCTGATTGCGTCTGATTGCGACTGATTGCGATCGGCTTCCTGGTGATGGCGTCCACCTTCTTGAGGATCCTCCTCAGCATGCAAGTGCTCACCACGGCGCCTTGTCCCCACAGGTCATGGCGTCCACCTTCTTGATGATCCTCTTCTTTCTCGTGCGGGCCGGCTTCAACATCGTGCTGGTGAGCATTGATCTCCCTTGATCTCCCTTGATCGTGCGGGCCGGCTTCAACATCGTGCTGGTGAGCATTGATCTCCCTTGATCTCCCTTGATCTCCCTTGATCTCCCTTGATCGTGCGGGCCGGCTTCAACATCGTGCTGGTGCTGCTCAACCCCATGCTCGTCGAGTGCATGCACGTGCTCACCACGGCGCCGTTCCCCCACAGGTGCTGCTCAACGCCATGTTCGTCTTCGCCTCCTCCACCGCCACCGGGCAGCTGCTCATCGTGCCCGCGCTCACCACGGCGCTCGAGGCGGTTGGGCCTCGGGGCTCCGCCGCATCATACGTGAGCGTGCCCTTCTGCGCCGACCTGGACAACCTTTGCAGCCCCGGCCGTCTGTCCGTCGTCATGCTGGTAGGCGGTGGCCTCGCGCTGAGCGCTTCGGTGGGCTGGTTCCTCCATCGGCATGATGAGTGGATGTGGCTGCTCCAGGTGCGTCTGATTGCATCTGAATGGCGTCTGATTGCGTCATGATTGCGTCTGAATGGCGTCGGATGGCGTGATTGCGTCTGAATGTATCTGAATGGTGTCTGATTGCGTCTGATGGCGTCTGATGGCCTCTGATGGCCTCTGATGGCCCTCTGATTGCGTCTGATTGCCCTGACGGAAGTGGATGTGGGCCGCTCCAGGACGCGTTCTCGATGGCGATCTCCCTTGATCTCCCTTGATCTCCCTTGATCTCCATTGATCTCCCTTGCTCCAGGACGCGTTCTCGATGGCGATCTGCTGCTTGTTCGTGCGCACGGTGCGCCTACCGTCGCTCAAGGTCGGCACTCTCTTCCTTGGCATGATGTTCTTCTACGACGTGTTCATGGTCTTCATTTCGCCCTTGCTGTTCCACGGAGAGTCCGTGATGATGACGGTCGCCACCGCCGGCGAGCCCACGGCGGCTGTCGAGCATGATACCGGTCAGTGCACCCTGCTCCAAGTGCCTCTTGATGGACTCTCTGAGTGCACCTGATGAGCTTGCATGCACAGGCAAGTGCATCCGGACCGAGGGCGAGACGATGCCGATGCTCATGCTCATCCCCCGCCTGAATCCCTTCCAAGAGGACCTCCTCGATCGCGTCTTCTCGCCGGCACCGCCCCCCCCGCCGCCGCCACCCCCGGGCACCCCGGACGTTTCGGGCTTGTGGTTTCGTCTCTCCGGCGCTCCGGGCTCCTTTGCCATGATTGGGCTCGGCGACATTGTACGCGTGCCCTCCTTGATGGCCACTGATTTCAATGATTGGGCTCGGCGACATTGCACGCATGCGTCCGAGCAGCCCTCCCATCCATATTAGGTGCTTCATGATTGCTTCTGAGTGCTTCTCTGATGGCCGCTCGGATTTATTGGATTACGTCCCTTCCATATTAGGTGCTTCCGGCGCTCGCCATCGCCTACGGCCGCCGCATCGACCTCTACCGCGCAGCCGCTGGTCGGCCTGGTAGTGTTTCCTTATTAGACAAGGTGTCCTCGTGCTGCTCCTTTGGCTACTTTGGCTGGTCGGTCACCGGTTACGGTCTGGGCCTCGCAGTCACGCTCGCCGCCAATGCGTATGGGTGGACCTTTAATGGTGTCCAAGGGCAGCCTGCACTCCTGTACGTCATTGCTACTGATTGCCTTTGATGGCCATTGATTGCCACACATTAAAGGTCCGCGCTTTGATGGACTGCCTGCACTCCGGTTCGTCAGCACGGTCGTGGGCTTCTCGCGGCAGGCAAGTGCTCGCGGCATGCAAGTGCTCACCACAGCGCGCGCGCCCTCTTCACGCCCTCTTCACAGGTACCTCGTGCCCGGAGTGCTCGGGGCGTTACTACTGCGCTCGTGGCTGCGCTCGGAGATGAGCGCTATGTGGACAGGGAGTGCGGTCCCACCCGCGACGCTGGAGGACGAGAGTCACTCAGAGCTGTGCTCTTATCAAGAGCCGAGCTCTGGGTACAGCCCCACCTCCTCCACCTCCGCCTCCCAAGTCAACTGAGCTCCGAATCTCCCGCGTGCACCTCGCGATCTCCCGCGTGCACGTCGGTGCCGATCTCGCGCAGACCTCGCGCCGACCTTCATCGCTGTTTTGGGGTCCCACGGCTGTTTTGGGTCCCGAGGGGTCTCACCAGGAGAGGGCGCCTCTGAGGGCGCCGTCGTGGGCGTGGGCGGAGACCACGCACGGGCAGGGGGAGGCTCCTGGTCCGCTCGCGCCCACGACGGCGCCCCAGAGGAGCTCCTGGTCGACGTGCTGGCTGCTGCTGAAATCGGTCTCGCGAGCTCCCATGCCGCCCACGAGCGGCGACAAGTGCCACGTGACCTGGCGAGTGGCGTGGTCCGGAGTTGTAACTTTATCTTTAACTTGCGTTGCGTGTCGGATCGACGCTTCTCGCAACCTCGTTCAGGTTCACGGCACCGAACCCCTCCACATGCTACAGGCGGGCGTACGCGCGGGTCCCCAACGCGCAACGGCGTCGCATATGGGGGTATCGCATATGTTGCGTCGCCGTTCTGCCCAACGGCGCGTCCACCCATATGGGCAGCCGCCCATATGGGGGTATGCGACGCGACGTGTAACCCCGGCCGCGCGATACACATATGCGACACGCGTGGCCAGGATGTGGCCACCCGACACTCACATACTGACCGCGTACACACCGGAGACTCAATCTGAGCGCATTAACGCACGGGGTCCAGTCGCGGGCCGATCCGCGGCGTAGTCGGGCCCCGCGCTCGGTGCGCTCGGCTCACACTACGTACTCACAACGAGACACACCACACAGGTCACAGCGCTACAACCATTTCTGCCGGGCGCCGGGACCGGGCACCCGCGGCCATTTCCAACAGCATGCTGTAGCCTGCACAGCTCCGGAGCCATAAGCCATGCATGCAATAGCCTGCACAGCTCCGGAGCCATATCCTTGCCCTCGAGTCCATTCGTCGCGAATCTCGGGGCTATCTCTCCATCAGAGGTCCAAGATTCGTCAGCGCGAATCTCGGGGCTATCTCTCCATCAGAGAGTCCGCGTCCGGCGACGCGGGCCCACTGGCACGTAACGGGAATCTCGGGGCTATCTTTCCGTCCGAGAGTCCGAGATTCGTCAGTCCGCGTCCGGCGACGCGGGCCCACTGTAACGAACGGGGGATCGATCAGGGGAAGGAAGGCCGTATGAGGCCATCCACGGGGGCGCCACAGGCACGATCGGGGGATCGATCGGGGGAAGACTATACGAGGCCATCCACGGGTGCTGCAGCGCCTCCGCCGCAGTCGGGCGCACGTCGGGGTCGATGGTCAGAAGCGTCTCGGCGAAGTGACTGAAGGAGGCGACGTCGCCGAAGACGTCGGCGTGCACTCGTAGGGCGAGCAGCGAGCGAAGCGTCGTGTTGGGCTCGGCGTACAGCAAGTAGGTGCCCGGCGGGTTGGCAGGAGGGTCGACCTCGTACAAGTCTCCCGCGCTCCAGAAGGGCGTTTGGGCGCCGTCCTGGGCGCCTGTGAAGTGCGTGTGCCCGAGCGCGCCGTCCTGGGCGCCTGTGAAGTGCGTGTGCCCGAGCGCGCCGTCCTGGGCTCCTATGAAGTGCGTGTGCCCGAGCGCGCCGTCCTGGGCGCCTATGAAGTGCATGGATCCGAGTGGCCCTTCCATCATCCATGGTGGGAAGGGCCCGCGGGTCGCCTTGTGGGCCGCGAGGACGAGCTCCGTCGACGCGAACTGGAAGGGCAAGAAGCCGAGCGCGAGTTCGATGGCCACGCAGCCGAGAGACCACACGTCGACCTTGGGCGTCCAGCTGAGGCCGAGGATCACCTCGGGCGCGCGGTACCAGCGGCTCTGCAAGGTAGGGGGTGGTTGAGCGCCAAGGGACCATCAGGAAGCAATCAATGTGAGGACCACAGAGGCGAGGTGATCGGGAGGCAATCAGGGGACCATCAGGAAGCAATCAGATGCATGTGCACCTGCACACAGGACATGTGGGCGTCGTAATTGAGGACAGCCGAGCCAAAGTCGATGAGCTTGAAGATGCGACGCTCCGCGTTGACGATGCAGATGTTGGCCGTCTTGACGTCGCAGTGCGTGATGCCGAGGCAGGCGAGGAAGGCGAGCGCGTCGAGCATCTGGATGGAGAGGGCCCCGATCGAGCCTGCGTGCCAGTATTCAGCGCGCGCGCGCGGGCCAAGTGTCTCGAGGTGCATGTAGTGCGCCAGGACAGACGCGTTGAGGCACTCGTACACGAGAAAGAGGTACTCGCGGTAGTAGAAGCAGTCGAGCAGCCGCACAATGTGCCGGCGGCCGTGTGGGTCATGCAGCCGGATCAGCGAGAGAAGCCGCGCCTCGCCCACCCCGGAGTCCATCGTCTCCTTTGCGTTCCTCAGGCACTTGAGTGCTACGGGCCGGTTCTGGGCGCCGATGTGCGCAGCCCGGAAGACGGTTGAGAAGGTGCCCGAACCGACGATCCCGTCGACCTTGTAGCTGCGAGTTCAGAAGGGAGGCAGACGAGACAAAGCCACGCGGCGTGGAGATAGGGTGGGGTCGCCTCACGCATCGTGGCGAGGTGCTGGAGCAACCAGGGAGAGGCAGGCGAGAGGCGCACCTGAACCCGACTATCTCGTTCGGCTGGGGAACAAAGAAGGGCGTGGACTCCATGCCGTTGAAGTTCGGATTGTAGATGTTCGGGATGGACATCATAACGCGCTGCTCGAGGATCTCGGGCGGAGCCGTGGGAAAGTGCGACGCTACAAAAGCATCCGCCGCCGCTTGATTGCCTCGGCGTTCGCGCAGCGCAGCGCTCGTCGCGCAGTCGACCACCAGCACGCGACTGCGCACACACATCCAGGCCGCGCATGTCAGGGCGGGAGGCGGGGGCGCAGTATCAGGGTGCGCACTTGAGGATCGGAATAGAGTGCAGAGGTGCCCTTGTTGGCTGCGGCAGCTGCTCCTCGATAGGAGTGACGGGCACCGTCCAAATGAGGGCGTCTGGCAGCGTGAGGTCCATAATGCCGGCACGACGCATCTTGTTTGTGGGTTGCCTCGAGATGGCCTGGCGTGAGTGCGCTTGTGGCGGATTCATTACAGTCAGGCGCGGAAATGGTCCGATGCCGCAGATTAGTTGCCCAAGTCCGCAAGTAAAAATCAAGGAAATTATCAGTCGATTTTTGGCTGTGTAAAATGCCGCAAAAAACCCTACTTTCCAATCGCTCCCGAACAGCTCCGCGCAAAAGGCTGACGGTTCTTCTGTGGCATGGAGCCGAGGAGCGGCTTCCGAGTTCCGACGTCATGCGACGTGTTTATACGACCCGGGCCGTCGGGAAGGTGCAATCCTCACTCCAGCATTTTGTGCGGAACCAGCGCCTCACCCGACCGACATCCACGGCCCCTCATAGGGGCTTCAAGAGAAACGTGCTCTCCTTTTGACTAGACTTGACTTTACTCCTTGATTGGGAGTCCTTCGAAAAATGTCGCGATCATTTTTTTGCCGGAAGCTCTCTGTGTCCACCAATTCTGTGATCTCCGGCTTCCGTGCCGCTCAAGACCTGCTCGCGCGTGTGCCCAACATCTCCGCGGCAAAGCCGTACATAGTCAGCGCAGGCTCTTCGGATGGTGGTACGTGCAGGATGCTGCTGGAGCGCTTCACGTCGGCTCGGCTGCTCTGCATCGAGCCGTCGGCCGAGCGCATCGCCTCCGCGAAGGTCGACGGCGAGCTTGGTGGGCGCCTCATCCAGTATGAGCACGGCGCTGTCGCAGACCACTTTGCCAAAGGCCGAACCGACGGCAGCCTATACGACCTCGTGTTCTCGAGCGGCGACGACGTACCCCTCGCGAGATCGCACCTCGCGCGGCAGCCCGAGGCGCCGGTGAGCCTCCCGGAGCTCCTCGAGCGGCAGCTGGAGCGCATCCGGCCGGGCGGCACCCTCGCCATGCATCTCTGCAACCCGCACGAGCAGCCGATCCAACGGCTGCTCTGTGACGTGGCGGCAGAGCTCGGAGTGCTCGAGCAGCTCAGTGCCCACGACGGCGCGCCGCTCGCGCCAGGTGCGGTCTCGACCGCGCTGCAGCCCGCCGCGCTCGCCGATCGCCTCCTCGGCCCGCTGTGCGCCTCCCTCGACATGTGGACCACCACCTACTCCCTGGCACTCCGCGGGGAAGAAGCCGCCTACGAGCTTCTCCGTACCGGTGGCGGCGATGGCGGCGGCGGCGGCGGCGGCGGCGGCGGCGGCGGCGGCGGCAGCAGCGGCAGCAGCAGCACCGGAAGCAGCAGCCGCAGCAGCGAGAGCAATCATGGCAGCCATCGCACCCCTGGTGCTTCCACACTGTCCGCTGTGCTCGCTGCCCTCGGTGGCTCCGCTTCTGAGCCCGCCCGCCGCTTCGACGCTGCACTACGCGCGAGGCTGCTCGCCACCTTCCCGCCGTCCAAACGCGGCGTGACGCTCGTCCCTCTGACGCACTTTTTCGTGGTCGCGCGACGGCCGAGCCTCCTTGACGTGTACTCAGAGTATGCGGCCTACCATACGCATCAGCTGGATAAGGGATGGAAGAGCTAAGCAGTCGGTGCGCGTCGGGCTATAATATGGTTATAGTACTCAAAACGAGGTGTTGCAACCACCTAATAAAATACCGTCGCGCGCGCTGCAGTGAGTCGTGAGAGCGTGTGCCTCATGCCAGACCCGCCCGAGCGGCCAGCGCAGCGCAGCACTATCGTGCGAGCGTCTACAACCTACGGTTGCATCCCCAAACATGTCCCGCAGTGCCTCCCAAACGACGAATTGGACCGTTACAACGGTTGCATGCCAAACATGTCCCGCAGTGCCTCCCAAACGACGAATTGGACCACGGCGTACGGCCCGAATCGGAGCCACTGGGCAGAAAAGCCCTGGAAGAGGCCGAGGGGGCCTTGCTTGCGCACGATGGCGCTCAAGCAGTCGAGCATGCCCGAGTACGTGCCTGATGACAGGCAATCAGGACAGTCAGAGGCAATCAGAGGCAATCGCGATGGCGCTCAAACAGTCGAAGATGCCCGAGTACGTGCCTGGATGAGGAAGGCCATCAGAGGTCACCATGGGGCAATCAGAGGCAGTCAGAGGCAATCAGGCGAGATGAGATCCCCGAGTACGTGCCTGATGACAGGCAATCAGGACAGTCAGAGGCAATCAGGCGAGATGAGATCCCCGAGTACGTACCCGGCGGGCTCGCCATGATCATCGTGCGTGCGTTCGTCGCTGGGCTTGTGGTGCAGGTGACAGCGAATCCCGAGACGAAGGACGCGAGCAAGATCATCGTGATGCCATCGGACCAGCCCTGCTTGCGCAGCTGTTGCTTGACCGTGTCGTACGTACCCATCTTGGTGCCTCCCAAGATCGCGGCGCGCACCATCGTGGTATCCAGCCCTCGGTAGAGAGCCCGAACGCCGCCCTCGGCGATGATGGCTCGCGCGGTCTCGCGAATGCCGATTTCCGCTCCCGTCTGGCTCATGGCCCGGATCGTCAGCAGGTCCGTCGGCGACGCGACCGCCGCCGCCGCCGTGCCGGCGAGGACGCCTGCGAGAACGTTCTGCCACGGTGCCGAGTCGCGCCCCACTCCCATTGTCAATTTGATCGGTTCGTAGAGGCCAAAGCGGAGCGAGGAGTAGGACATCTCGCGGGCCGCCGCCGCGACGAAGCCGCGATACAGCCCAGCAATGCCCTCGCTGCGTGCAATGGAGGCCACCGCGGCCGGAAAGCTGAGCTGCTCGCCACCCTTCATGGCTGCGAGCTGCTGCCGCACCATGGTCGTCTGCGTCCAGTGCACCGTCGCCTGCGCAGCGACACAGGACGTGCCGACAAGCCCGAAATTCAGCGCCAGCTCCGAATTCGTGGGCCTGCCCTTCGCCGCCGCCATCCTCGCCCTTGAGACGGGTCCTGTCGGTTCCCGGGCGGGGCGACAAATCTCGGTCTACGCGCCTTCCAAAAGGGTGCCCGCTGAACCTGTGCACCTGAACACTGATCTGTTTTTACAACGAAATGATTTATCCTAATCACCTACCCCTTCGTACGCATGGCGACCTAATCAAGTTCGGAGATTTTTGGACCAAAACAAGTTCCCCTTCCAAAACCAGACGGAGGCTCCGCGATCTGCTCCGCGGCGCTTCGTTCGCCGCGGGTGCGCACGGGCGGGAGTTTCCTCGAGCGGGGTGCGCGGCGCAGCCTCGTAGTCAGCGCCATACACTCCCGACGTTTGGTCGCTCACGCAGCCAGTGATCGCGTTGAATGCCCCGTTGCAAGATCCACCCGTTGATATCGGACACGGGCGGAAAGACCCGTGTCGACCGCATCCGCTCGGCCCGTCACCAAGCTCAAGCTCAGCAGCTCGTCGACCGGCTCGGCAGTATCAACCATGACTTTGACGAGGACGACTTGGAGCCACGCTTCGAGCCAGGATTGGAGCTGCCCGATGGGCGCGTGCCGCCGGCGGCGGCATCCCCACCGGCGCGAGTGTCTCGGCAGGAATCGCAGGCTTCCATTTGGGAAAACGCTTTACGGGCGGAGGACATCGAAGGAGGCCAGTCGCCAGCCAAAGCTGGTGCCGCAGCCGAAGATGAGGCCGCAGCCGAAGAACCCCAAAACCCCATCGCCGCATTCTTTGGATGGATGACGCCAAGAAGTTAGTGATTTGATTAGCGTTTTGAACGGACCCAGGAAAGGTGACATCCAACACGATATTATAATAAACCGGCATGTCCTCCCCTCACCGCACAGGCCTCGCCTCTCACCCGTGCGCAAACCTACACTTTTTGTTGAAGCACTGGCCTGCCTGGAAGCCGAGGCACGGCGCGCCATCAGGGCGACGCGGCTGTTCACACCCCTTTGAGGCGTGCCCGTGAAGGCCGCAGTTGAAGCACAGCGCGATCGGCTTATGAGGGCACGCACGCGAGAGGTGGCCGGAGCCGCCGCACACGTGGCAAGCTGCCGCGCCGCCATCGGCCCGGGCGCTACGGCTGCCCTCGGCCTCAGGGCAGTTACGCGATAGGTGATCTGTGGAACCGCATCGGTAGCAGGCCTTGCGCTGCGGCACCTTGTCGCCGGAGCCCTCGACGCCCTCGCCGCCCTCGCCGCCGGCGCGCTTGGTGCCCACGACGGCGCCCTTGGTGCCCACGACGGCGCGCGGCTGCGGGCAGTCGGCCGACATGTGCCCATGCTGCCCACAGTTGAAGCATCTTTCTGGGCCGCTCTGCTGCTTCTCCTCGCGCCGCTGCTTCTTCGCGGCGAGGCATTCGGGGCAGCGGGTGGGTGGGTAGAGCCCTTTCTTGGCATACCACGCCTGCGTGCGCCCGTCGAAGGCGAAGATCTCCGAGCACGAGATGCACGCGAGCTCGCGATCTGGCGGGTACACCCACGTCACCCCATCGGCACCCCAACGGCCCTCGTCCGTGCAAGGGACCGCCCGGGACGGCGCGCCCCCGCCGCTACCCGCCTCGCAAGGGACCGCCCGGGACGGCGCGCCCCCACCGCTACCCGCCTCGCTGCTTGGGGCGATGCTCTGAGGCGCGGCGCTCGGTACGGCGCTCGGTACGGCGCTCGGCACGGCGCTCGGCACGGCGCTCGGCACGGCGCTCGGTACGGCGCTCTTGGTGGCGGCGATGGCCTTCGGCGCCGTATCGAGCGCCATGGCCGTTGCCTGCACCGCCGGTGGCGCCGAAAGCGCCGTGCCGAGCGCCACCGCACCTTTCGCAGGCGCCGTCGCGGGGATGGGCGCCGTCTTGGGCGTTGCCTTGGCCGCCGCCTCAGCCGCTAGCCTCTGCTGGGTCAGTGCGCGTCGCTCTTCGCGTGACAGCGCCGGTGCGGGGGCGGGGGCGGCGGGGGCGGGGGTGGGGGCGGAGGCGGGGTTGGAGGCCGGGACCACAGCAGGTGCTGCGCGGCTGCTGCTATTGTTGCCCGCCGCCTTGGCCGCCGCCTCAGCCGCCAGCCTCTGCTGGGTCAGTGCGCGTCGCTCCTCGCGTGACAGCCCGGCTTTCGATGGAAGCGCCGTCCCGAGCAGCGGCGCGCCATCCACGGCGACCTTCGAGGGCGTGGGCGGCGCGCTGTCCCGGGCGGCCTTCGAGGGCGTGGTCGGCGCTCGGGACGGCGCGTGTGGAGAAGGCGCTGAAGTCGGTGCCGCCACCTGAGTGGTTACGGCAGTGGTGACGGCAGTGGTGGCGGCCGCGGTCACGGCAGTGGTGGCGGCAGTGGTTACCGGAGCGGTTGCGGCAGTGGTTACGGCCGCGGGTACGGTAGAGGCGGCCGTAACCACTTCGGTAACCACTGGCACAGAACAGGCGGCCGCGGCGTGTGCAGTGGTTACGGCAGTGGTTACGGCAGTGGTTACGGCGGTGGTTACGGCGGTGGGTCCACGTAGCCGCTTGGCTTCCCGCCACGACAGACCCTCAGGCACGAAGACCGGCTTCACAGCGGCTGGCTTCACAGCGGCTGGCTTCACAGCGGCTGGCTTCACAGCGGCTGGCTTCACAGCGGCTGGCTTCACAGCGTCTGGCTTCACAGCGGCTGGCTTCACAGCGGCTGGCTTCACAGCGGCTGGCACGGTGAGTGTAGCGTCGGGTGCTGCCACTGCTGCCACTGTTGTCACTGGTGTCACTGGTGTCACTGCGGCGGGTGCCTCTGGAGCCACTGCTGCGGGTGCGCCGTCCTGGGCGCCCTGTTTCAGCATCGCCCTTCTTTCTTTGCGATTCGGAAGTCTCGGTTCCTGATTCGGTTCCGGATTGGATTCCTGATTTGGTTCGACCAGCGCCGTCACAGGCGCCATGGCCGATGCCGCGTGAGACGTACCGGTAGGCGCCGTGGTGGGCGCCAGAGTCGATGCCGCGGGTGACGTAGCGGCAGACGCCGTGGTGGGCGCGGTGGCCGCTTCTCTCTTCCGCTTGGCTTTGCGCCTTCGGCTCGCCTCGGTTGAAGCTGGCGCCGCGGAAGGTGGCGCCGCGCCGTCCCGGGCGCTTTCGGACGCTGCCGTTGTCGCATCCAGTGACCTCGTCGGTGGTTGCGCCGTTGCTGGTGCCGTTGTCGCATCCAGTGGCCTCGTAGGTGGTTGCGCCGTTGCTGGTGCCGATGCTCCTGTCCTTACGGGAGGTTGCGTGGTTGGCGCCGCACCCAGGCTGGCCGCTGAGGCACCTTCCTCCGCCAGCTTGCGTTTCGTCAGCTCTCTCCGTTCCTCGCGTGAGAGGCCGACCTTGGCGGCGGCGGTGGTAGACTGCGGCTGGGTCCGCCAGTTGTCCGCGCTGGCCTGCGCTGCCGTCGAGACCAGCGCGGGCGTGACAGGCGCAGGCGCGACCGGCGCGACCGGCGCGACCGGCGCGACCGGCGCGACCGGCGTGACCGGCGCGACCGGCGTGACCGGCGCGACCGGCGCGAACGGCGCGGGCGCTGCTGGCACGGCGAGCGAGGGCACTGGCGCCTTTCCGAGCAGTGCGGCGAGCTCTGACGGTGAGGCCTTCAGGAAGAGGATCTGTCGATTTTGCTTCGCGGTGCGCTGGGCAATGGGGACAGCCTCAAGCTTGGTCAGATGCTCCGATTGTTTGGAGGTCAGCATGCCCTCCGGCGTGCGGTGCGAGGTGCCGCTTGGTACGTCCATATCCACGTCGCTGTTGCGGAATTCCGCGAAGAGATCGTTTCATGTTCTTCATGTTTGAGGAGAAGAACGCCGGCCACTCCAACGGGCCGATCGCGAAACATTCATCTGCAAATCTCCGCTCGCCGTTTCGCGTACTTTGGCGCTCGCAGTTTCGCAGAGTTCTGCGGATCGACAGCATGCCGCCCGCTCGTGCTCGTGTGTGCGTCTCTGCCACGCAGTCGGCGATCGAGTCTCCTCGTGCAGACCTGCGGGTGTGTGTGTGCCCATGGGCGTGACCAAGGAAGTCATCAGGCAAGGCGACGACAGGACCTACCCCAAGGTCGGCGAGGAGCTCACGATGCACTACACGGGGACGCTCGTGAGCGATGGCAGCAAGTTCGATTCGTCCGTCGACCGCGGCCGCCCGTTCCAATTCAGGGTCGGCATCGGCATGGTCATCAAGGGCTGGGACGAGGGCGTCATGGCGATGTCGCTGGGCGAGAAGGCGGTGTTGACCATGACGAGCGATTACGGCTATGGCGAGGCCGGTGCCGGGAGCGACATCCCGCCCAATGCTGACCTGCGCTTCGAGGTCGAGCTGCTGCGCATCGGGAGCGTCTGGGCGCCAGGCGCTGAAGGCTCGTCCGGGAGCATCTGCTCGTCGTGCGTCCTCCAGTGAGCCGCTGCAGTGCGCCGCTGCACAGTGAAGAGTGAACCGCTGGAGTCTTTGAGTGGGCCTTGATCTCGCCGCCTCCATGTGACCTGACACCTTGTCTGGACGGGACGTGCGCGCGTGCGTGGTGCCGGTTTGGTGTTTCTGTTTGGGAAGTCTGCGGCTGTGCGCCGTCTGAGTCTCAGTCTGTTCGAGTCTGAGTCAGAAAAGTAAAAAATAATACCATAGGTAGAGGTGGCAGCGGAGCACCAGGTCGCGCGGAACGAGCCCTGAGAGCATCGCTGCGATGACGGGGGTACCAGCCAAGGCTGTTGAAAGCGTTAGGTCGGATTGGTCGGCTATTTTTGGTTGCGGGTTGCGATAATACGCAAAAGTTGGCCATTTTGTTGGCCGGCCACATTTTCCGAAAAAGTGGCCAGGTACATGTAGTAAGTAAAAATTCCTTTTCGCGACACATCGTGACAAAATCGGGTACGGAGGAACCGTGCAGTCATTATTTTCTGTGGGGGACCGCGAAGAAACTGAACTGAACTGAACTTTCTGTGGGTGCTTCGCTGGCCTGTGTGCACAACTCTACAAGTAGAACACCGTAACAGCCATTAAGCATTTTTTCTTAGGTGGCAAGCCCGCTCTAGCAGTTCCAAGCGGCCTAGCATCGGTCCCCCAGGCGTCACCGCCGCCTTGGAGCCATGAGATTCGGAGGTAACTGAACCGAACTGAACCGGAGGTACTGTTCGGACTTCGGAGGTACGCAAAAGTTGTCTTGAGGATGAAACCGTCCCAAAACGAAACCTGTCTCTCGCCCATGGGCTGTGCGCTTTCGTCCGAGCCGACGCCGGGCCTTCTTGACGGCCCCTTGAGGGCCAACGTTCCGTTCCCGCAGAACCAGACCGCGCGGGGGCCAGACGAGGTCACCGCCAGCTTGGCCGCCCTCGGATTGGATCGGTACGCTCCTGCGTTCAGAGAGCTTGGGTACGACGATCTGGACTATCTCAAGAGTTCGTCCCCGGAGAAGCTTCTGCAGGTCGCAAAGAGGGTTCAAATGCGCGAGGGTCACGCCGTCAGGTGGGTCGAATCGCTGAGCGGGACTGCGGTGTCGCTCGAAACGGTGGCTCTGGAGCTTTCGGCCCCTGGTGCCGCGGAGCAGGTCAGAGTGCTGCCAGTGCAAGCGACCCCCAACGACGACGAGGAGGGGGAGCGCATCGTTCTCTGGTTCATCAAGGCCGACAAGCTTCGGGGCTGTGATGATCGGGTGCTGCCCAGGTTCCAGGACCTGCAGCGGCAGAGGCCCGACTGGTTTGTCGAGAAGGAGATCACTCTCGAGGGCGCGTGCAAGCACGAGTACGCGGACGAAGTGCTTGCCGTCTCGCATCGCTGGGAGCAGCCAGCGGAGCCGGACACGGAGGGCAAACAGTTCGCGGCCATGTGTGTGTACGTGCGCGGCAAGCCGGCCATCAAACTCGTGTGGGTCGACTTTTCGTGCGCGCCACAGAAGGTGCGTACCCCGGCCGAGGAGCTCGTCTTCGGGCGTACCCTGCGCTTCGTCTCCCTGCTCTTTCTCGGCTCGCGGGTCCTCATTCTTTGCGACCGGACCTACACGACCCGCTTCTGGACGCTCTTCGAAGCGTGGATCTCGATGCAGATGGCGACCGTCGACGGCCTCATGCCCGCTCCGCGCGAGAAGCGGCGCTGTGACATCGTGCCCATCCACCTCGCGAGCTCAGTCACGGCCTCGGAGCTCGAGACCCTGGTGGCGGACAAGAGCTTGGATCAGATCTACGCGATGCTTGGCAGCCCGGACATTCAGGTGACCAATCAAAAGGACAAGGGCATGCAGCTCGCCAAGCTCTTGGCGCTCGACCATCAGGTTGTGCGCAAGATGGCGCTGCCGACGCTGACGCTCGCCGGCGGAGCCCCGAGGCCATCGGGTGGCGGTGCGGGCGTGGGCACGGGCGCAGATGCGCCGCCGGCGCCCTCGAAGGACGAGCGGCTGCAGCGGCTGGTCGAGCAGGTGCGCAGCGGCAGCGCGGATGCGGCCGGAGCGCTGGCTGACATGACCGACGACGAGTCGCGGGTGGCGATTGCGAGGGCGGGCGGAATCGTGCCGCTTGTGGCGCTGCTCACGGCCCAAGACCCAGCGGCCGGGGCGGAGGCGGCGCGTGCGCTGCGGAGCCTCGCGTACAACGCCGAGAACCGGGTCTTGATCGTGCAGGCTGGCGCCATCGCGCCGCTCGTGACGCTGGTACAGAGCGGCACGGATGGCCAGAAGGAGCAGGCGGCGGGTGCGCTGGCGAACCTCGCGGTCAACGCCGAGAACAAGTTGTTGATCGCGCAGGCTGGCGCCATCGCGCCGCTCGTGACGCTGGTGCAGAGCGGCACGGATGGCCAAAAGGAGCGCGCGGCGGGTGCGCTGCGGAACCTCGCGCTCAACGCCGAGAACCGGGTCTTGATCGCGCAGGCGGGCGCCATCGCGCCGCTCGTGACGCTGGTGCAGAGCGGCACGGATGGCCAAAAGGAGCACGCGGCGGCCGCGCTGTGGAGCCTCGCGGCCAACGCCGAGAACCGGGTCTTGATCGCGCAGGCGGGCGCCATCGCGCCGCTCGTGACGCTGGTGCAGAGCGGCACGGATGGCCAAAAGGTGAATGCGGTGGCTGCGCTGGGGAACCTCGCGTACACCAACGACGAGAACCGGGTCTTGATCGCGCAGGCGGGCGCCATCGCGCCGCTCGTGACGCTGGTGCAGAGCGGCACGGCTGGCCAAAAGAAGTACGCGGCGGCTGCGCTGGGGAACCTCGCGTACAACGACGAGAACCGGGTCTTGATCGCGCAGGCGGGCGCCATCGCGCCGCTCGTGACGCTGGTGCAGAGCGGCACGGATGGCCAAAAGGAGCACGCGGCGAGTGCGCTGGGGAACCTCGCGTACACCAACGCCGAGAATGAGGTCTTGATCGCGCAGGCGGGCGCCATCGCGCCGCTCGTGACGCTGGTGCAGAGCGGCACGGATGGCCAAAAGAAGCCCGCGGCGGGTGCGCTGGCGAACCTTGCGTATACCAACGCCAAGAACAGGGTCTTGATCGCGCAGGCTGGCGCCATCGCGCCGCTCGTGACGCTGGTGCAGAGCGGCACGGCTGGCGAAATGGAGCAGGCGGCGGATGCGCTGCGGACCCTCGCGGTCAACGACGAGAACAAGGTCTTGATCGCGCAGGCGGGCGCCATTTCGCCGCTCGTGACGCTGGTGCAGAGCGGCACGGATGGCCAAAAGGAGTACGCGGCGGCTGCGCTGGGGAACCTCGCGTACAACGACGAGAACCGGGTCTTGATCGCGCAGGCGGGCGCCATCGCGCCGCTCGTGACGCTGGTGCAGAGCGGCACGGCTGGCCAAAAGAAGTACGCGGCGGCTGCGCTGGGGAACCTCGCGTACAACGACGAGAACCGGGTCTTGATCGCGCAGGCGGGCGCCATCGCGCCGCTCGTGACGCTGGTGCAGAGCGGCACGGATGGCCAAAAGGAGCACGCGGCGAGTGCGCTGGGGAACCTCGCGTACACCAACGCCGAGAATGAGGTCTTGATCGCGCAGGCGGGCGCCATCGCGCCGCTCGTGACGCTGGTGCAGAGCGGCACGGATGGCCAAAAGAAGCCCGCGGCGGGTGCGCTGGCGAACCTTGCGTATACCAACGCCAAGAACAGGGTCTTGATCGCGCAGGCTGGCGCCATCGCGCCGCTCGTGACGCTGGTGCAGAGCGGCACGGCTGGCGAAATGGAGCAGGCGGCGGATGCGCTGCGGACCCTCGCGGTCAACGACGAGAACAAGGTCTTGATCGCGCAGGCGGGCGCCATTTCGCCGCTCGTGACGCTGGTGCAGAGCGGCACGGCTGGCCAAAAGGAGTACGCGGCGGCTGCGCTGCGGAACCTTGCGATCAACAACGCCGAGAATGAGTTCTTGATCGCGCAGGCGGGTGGCTAACCCCCAAGCCACCTTGCCATGGGCGACCGCTGGTCGGTCGTGCCTCCGCCGCCGCGCACGTCCGTCGGCATGTGGGCGCGGCGGCTCTTCGCGCCGCTCGAGCAGCACGCGCCTGGGTGACTGTGACGGTGCTCGCATGCGGTGCTCGGACCTCGGTGCACGGCAGGCAGGTTAGCACCGGCCCACGCGCGCGCAGGCCGCAGAGCACGCAGCAGTGCTCACCACGGAGGAGGAAGGTTACAGGGTTACGAATTTTACCGTCCGCGTGTTCGCCCTCAGTGGGAACGGGAGCCCTTGGCTCCAGGGACCCTTGCATGCCGCTTAGGGGGTCCAGTGAGTAGAGCTGACCCCTCGAGAGCGGGCTGAAGTCCGAAAGAGGTTCTACGTTCTTAGATGTCACCACCGGACAAACACTGTAGCATGCACTGTAGGGGGTCTCCGACTCGCGCGCGGAGGCTCCGCGCGCCCTTTGCCTTTCACCGGGACGGCATTTGACGTAACTCTAGGTCTCTACGTGCATCTGCATGCGACCGGGACGTCCCGGACCCGGTTTACCGACTCGCACTCAGCCTCACGTTACACCGACGTTACAGCGCGTACCCCTGCGGGCGGAAGAGTCTAAGGGACGATGGAAATAGATGTGACGATATGAAATAGAACATGTCAACTGTCAACTGTCAACGCAAGACTTTGTGGTGGCCAAGGGTCGACCGTCGGCCGTCAACGTCTCTGTTTATTTGAAGCCATATTAGGACGCCGTCTCCATAAAGAAGGTGGCTAGCTGCCAGTCGAGCACCTCGACCGCGACCTCGTCCTCGACCCGCGCCGTCGTGGGCGATTCCGAGGGCGCTCCGGCGGCGCTGCTCGCCACGGCGCCGCTCGCCACGGCGCTGCTCGCCACGGCGCTGCTCGCCGCTGTGAAGCCTGCGAAGCCGCGCCCCGTTTCGTCAAGCGCGTGGCCTTGCAGGTCCAGCGCCGTCGTGAGCACGGGCTTCTCGAGGTCATCGACGAAGGCGGCGAGGCTGCCGCCGCCGGGCCGTGAGTACGTGAGGCGCACGCGGTGCGGCCGGCCGTCATCGACGCGCCGAGGCCAGGGGAAGTAGCCCGCGAGTAACGGCACTGCAAAGTCCTCATCGGTGCCTGATGAGGGAAGCATTCAGTGTGTGTTGATCAGGAGCTCAGAGTCGCGCAGTGTCGCCCAGAGGCAATCCACGGCAATCAGCGTACGTATGGTTGTCAAATATGGTGGCAATCAATGACAATCAATGACAAACGTAGCGATCATTAGCAATCAGTAGCAGTCCAAGGTACTCCATGGCAAGTTAAGACAATCAACGTACGTATGACTTCCAAATGGTCGGCGTGGAGAGCGACCGCGACAGCGCGGCCCACGCGTTCGGAGCATTCCACAGCCGCGTCCGGGCTCGCACGAAACCCAAAGCCGCCGCCCGCACAGCCCACCTGTGGGGAAAGGGGGCGAGGCGCCGTGATGAGCACTTGCATGCACGAAACCCAAAGCCGCCGCCCGCACAGCCCACCGCAAACGGCCCTCGAACGTCGGCATGCACCACGAACGCGAGCCCGCCGCCGAAGTTGGGTGCGTGCCGATCGGTGCGTGCACTCGGCTGCAGCCAAGGGGACGGAAAGCTCGTGTCAGTGCCAATCAATGTCAATCGATGTCAATCGATGGCAATTAATGACAATCAATGTAAATCGAGGGCAATCAATTGCAATCGATGGCAATCAATGGCAATCAATGTGATCAATGGCCATCACCTGCAGCCATTGGAACGTAAAGCTCGTGTCGAAGCCCGCGCGAAGGGGGAGGGGCGCGCTGTACCTGTGGGGAGAGGGGTTGGGGCGCCGTGATGAGCAAATCGAAGCCTGCGCGAAGGGGGAGGGGCGCGCTGTACCAAGCGGTCCCGACCGAGCCAGCGCCGCTCGTCAACCGTAGCCAGCTCGAGGGAAGGGGAAGGGTAGGTAGGCTGCTGCTGTCGCTGCTGCTGCCGCTGCTGCTGCTGCTGCTGCTGCTGCTGCTGCCGCTGCTGCTGCTGCTGCTGCCTTCGCCGCCGCTGCTGCCGCTGCTGCCGCTGCTGCCGCTGCTGCCTTCACCGCCGCTGCCGCTTCCAGTCGCAGCGGCGCTGGGCGCCGTCGTGGGCGCCCCCGCGTGCACTGAGGGCGCTCGCCTCTGGAGTATGGTCGCTCCCCAATGCAACTCGAGCCCGCATGCTCGGATGAAGCGGACCACATCCACCACAGGTGGCGCCGGGGGCGCTGGGCATGAGGGCGGCGACGTGTCCACCTCAGTCACGTTCCCTGGACCGTCGACGTCCTCGTCCTCCATATCTCCCCCAATCTCCTCCATATCTCCCCCAATCTCCTCCATATCTCCCCCAATCTCGCCGCCGGAGCTCCCGATCTCGTCCTCGAGCTCATCGCAATAGGGAAGTCCGAGCGGATTCTCCGCCGTGCCTGAGGGGGCAATCAAGTGGCAATCAAGTGGCAATCAAGTGGCAATCAAGTGGCCATCAAGTGGCAATCAAGAGGCCATCAAGTGGCAATCAAGAGGCCATCAAGAGGCCATCAAGAGGCCATCAAGAGGCCATCAAGAGGTCATCGAGAGGTCATCAAGGAGGTCATCAAGAGGTCATCAAGAGGTCATCAAGAGGTCATCAGCGCGTACCATTGGGTGCCCACCCAGGTGGCAATGGGGGCGGCACGGCGGGTGGAAACGTGATGTTCGTCGTGTTCACCACCCCAGTCACGTTCACATTCACAGTCATCTCCGTCGCCAAGCTCACATTCGTCCCGTTGCCTAATATGGAGTTGGTCGACGGCGGCGTGCTCACGTCTGTCTGATTGGATGGGCGTGCGATGCACCTGTGGGAACAGGGTGCAAGGCGCCGTGATGAGCACTTGCATGCATCTGATTGGAAGGGCGGGCGATGCACCTGGGGCTGCCTGGAGTGCCCACGACGGCGCCCTCGGTCAGGTGGAGGGCGGCCGTGGTATTGGTCGTGTTGTTCTGCGGCGCCCACGGCGGCGCCCGCAGCTCAAAGAAGGCGGGCTCGCCATCGCATCCGCATCCGAAGCCATCCGCGTAATCAAGCGCCATCGAGACTGCCACTGTGAACGGATTGTGCTGTGAAGGCGGCGGGAGGGTGGTGTAGATCGTGTTGTCGCGCTGGTCGTCGCGAGAGTAGCGCAGGAGGCGCGGCCCATGCACCTGTGGGGAAAGGGGGCGGAGCGCCGTGATGAGCACTTGCATGCATCGATCACCTCGTGAGTGTAGGAGCGTAAGAGGCGCGGCTCGTGCACCAGCAGGCCAAGTACCGTCAGAGGCTATCGGAGGCAATCATATGCAATCATATGCAATCAAGGGCAATCATATGCAATCATATGCAATCATATGCAATCATATGCAATCATATGCAATCATATGCAATCATATGCAATCTTATGCAATCTTATGCAATCAGAGGCCATTCGAGGCCATTCGAGGCGCACCAGCAAGTCGAGTACCAACTCCTGCGGCGCCTGGCATTCACGCCGCGGCCGCTGTGCATTCACAGCCGAGGAGGGTGAGACGCTGTCGGCGGAGGCGGCGGAGGCGACGAGGGCGGCCTGCATGGCCGCGACCTCGTCCGCGTCCTCGTCCTCGTCATTAGGCCTGTAGTCGTCCTCCTCGCCCCCGCCCCCGTCCCCGCCCCCGCCCCCGCCCCCGCCCCCATCGGCCGTCTCGAGCGCCGTCCTGAGCGTCGGCTGATCGAGACCACTCACCGCGCTCGGCGCCCAGGGAGATCGTGACGAGATCCGCCGCGCCGCCGCCGTCTCGGGCACCTCGACCGGCACCGCGCGCGCGATCTCGTACCGCCAGATCGCATCTCCCGAGGTCGAGATCACATCGGAGGCGCCGGGCGCGGCCGAGGTTGCGATCTCGCCATGCGTCGCACGGCTGATGACGGGTGATTGCGTGCCTCCGCCGCTGATGACGGGTGATTGCGTGCCTCCGCCGCTGATGACGGGTGATTGCGTGCCTCCGGCTGGGCTGCGAACGTCCAACACGGCGCTCGGGCTGTGGAACGTAACGACCGACCTCGTACCTGATGAGGGACGTCATCACATCATCAGCGGCGCAATCACAGCTCTCAGCGGCGCTCATCAGCGGGATCACTCTCCATGGCGCAATCAGTGGCCGCAATCAGGGCCGCAATCAGTGGCCGCAATCGGTGGCCGCAATCAGTGGCCGCAATCAGTGGCCGCAATCGGTGGCCACGCCGCTGCGCCGTCAACGAAGCGCCGTCCCGAGCGCGTACCCGGCGGCAGCGGCAGCGTCAGCCGATAATGAAGCGTCTCCGCCGGCCGAACAGTCCCCGTATAGATGGAGGGCGCCGTCCCGAGCGCGCTCATGTTCAACGGCAACTGCTCTCGCCAGTAGCCGCGGCAGGTAGAGGAGAGCGAGCGGCTCAGGCAACCTAATTAGGGAGGCAATTAGGGAGGCAATCAGCATGCAATCAGCATGCAATGAGAGGAGAGCGAGCGGCTCAAGCAACCTTGAGGCCCTCCCTCACCAAGCAAGTGTGAACTTGCGCCTGCGCCGCCGCTGCCGCCGCTGCCGCCGCCGCCGCCGCTGCCTCCTCCTCCTCCGCCGTCGCCGCCGCCGACGCCGCCGCCGACGCCGCCGCCATCGGCCGCGCGGTTGGCCACCCAGTCGCCTTCCTCCTCTTCCAAATCGGGAATACCCGGTGGAAGCAAGACGCTCAACGGCTCGCAGTAGCCGCATGCCGGGTCGAGAACACAGGTGTCGCGTGTGGAATAGCTCAGCTCGCATGCATACGTGTACTCGAGCGCCTGCGATCGCGTGCGCGGCGCCAGTCATGAGTCAATCAGAGCCAATCAGAGCCAATCAGAGCCAATCAGATCCAATTAGAGCCAATCAGAGGCAATCCCCTATCCGACGTCATCAACGGCAATCAAGATGCTCACGCGGTGTGAAGCTCACCTGGTCGCGCGGTGTGAAGCTCTGGCCGTTGAGAGAGAGGCGTACCGCGACGGCGCCCGCCCGGCGCGGCGGCGTCGGGCAGACGACGGTGGCGCGCCCACGATGGCGCGCTGCCACGATGGCGTCCCCAATCATGCAGAGGGTCTCACCTGATGAGGGAGGCAATCCCAGGCAATCACAGGCACTCAGGGGGGCTCACGAGAACATCACGTCGGCGTCATCAAGCGTCATCAAGCGTCATCAAGCGTCATCAGGCGTCATCAGGCGTCATCAGGCAGAGGGCCTCACTCAGGCTTCCAAACGCCTCAAGACCGAGTACAACGATGGTGATGAGCTGTGCCCCGGCTGCGGACCCCCGCGACGGCTGCAGTTGCACGAGCGTTGGGTGTGGATAGTACCTGATGAGGGAGGCCATCAGCGCTCATCAGTACCCATCAGCTCTCATCAGCGGTCATCAGCGGTCATCAGAGGTCATCAGTGGTCATCAGCGGTCATCAGTGGTCATCAGCAGCACTTCGAGGTCATCCGCGTACTGATAGAAGGGCATCTCCCGAGGACCCGCGTGCGCCCCGGGAGCGAACTCGATGCCGTTGAGTGAGAGTCGGAGGGCGACGCTTGACGGCAAGAGACCGACAGCGGGGGGAGCGACGCAGAGAACGAGGGTGGCGCTCGAGCGAGTCGCTTGAACGGTGCCGTTGAGCGCATGGCTGCAGATCGAGAGGAGATCATCAGCGGTCATCAGAGGTCATCAGAGGTCACCAGAGGTCATCAGAGGTCATCAGAGGTCATCAGACGCCATCAGACGCCATCAGTGGTCATCAGTGTAGAGCTTACGGGTAGCCCTCGAACGCATGGCCTTCAAACGGTCCGAACTTGCACAGGGAGGCCGACGGCGTGGTGCGCGCAAAACCCTCGAAGCCGTCGCCGCGCAGGTAGAGGCGCGTCCCCCCGTGCACGGGCCCCCCGGCGGGTAGGACAGAGGAGAGTGTGAACGGGCGGGCAAGTGTGAAGAGGAGTGGGTGTCGTCGCCCCCCTACCCAGTCGGCGTAGTCGGCGCCAAACGGAGCGGAGATGGAGATCTCGATCGGCACGCGCCCAGGAGAACGCGCGCCCCAAGCGGGCGACGCGCATGCAAACGCGCCGTCGTCGAGCGCCGTGCCGGGCACGCGCACGCCCGTCGGTCCGCCGAAGCGGCACTGACCGCCCAATACGGCGCTGCCCGCGACGGCGCGCACCTCGCGAAGAATATCGAAGCCCCTGCCTAATATGGTCAAGGGGACGCCCCCGTTCAGGAAGGCGCCGGTCGGCGAAACGGTCGAGAGCGCTGGCAGCGGGAAGATGGCGAATGCATCGGCGCTGCTCGCATTGAGTTTCGTCAACGACTCGGCGGCGAGACGGGCGGCGGCGAGGCGAAGCAGCTGCTGCGCGTCTGTCTCCGGTGGCTCCGGTGGCGACGGCGGCACAGCGGGTGGCGGCACGCGGGGGGGAGTGGTCGTCGTCGTCTCGGTCGAATTACCGTCGTCATCAGGCGACGGCGACGGCTCGGGCGGCGGCGGCGGCGGCGGCGGCGGCGGCGGGCGCAATTGCCAGGGCAGCGTCGGTGCGATCTCACCGGTAGCTCGAGTTTCGTCAACACCGTTGATGGTAACCCCAATCCGTACGTAGAGCAGCCCGCCGCCACCGCCGTCTCCGCCGCCACCAGCGACGCCGTCGTGGGCTGACGCGCCGTCGTGGGCTGACGCGCCGTCGTGGGCGTGCGCGCCGTCGTGGGCGGCGCCATGGCTGTCGCTCGTGCCATTCGCCCACGACGGCGGCACGAGCCCGTACACGTCCCGCGGCGAGTGGCATCGCAACTGCGTATCGCTCAGCCGCGTGGCGCTCGTCTGACGAAACTTGTCCCCACGCGCCGCGGTGAAGATGCACCGAGGGGTTGCATGCGGCAGGCCGGAGAAGCCGACGCCTTGCACTAGGAGGAGCGTGCGGCTCGTGCCGGCGGGCGGCGTGACTGAATGGACTTGGAGGCTTGGGTAGATGGCGATCCGCACCTGCACTCAGAGGCGATCAGACCCCATCAGAGGCCATCAGAGGCACACCGAGGCACTCAGAGGTCATCAGGGGCCATTAGAGGCCATCAGAGGCCATCAGAGGCTCTCAGAGGCCATCAGAGGCACTCAGAGGTCATCAGAGGCCATCAGAGGCGCACCGGCGAGATCGGGTCGAGATAGTCTTCTCCATTAAGGGCGAGCTGCACGCGCACGGCGCTCGCATTCTGTGGGAGACTTTCCAAATTAGGTGGGAGACTGTCCGTAGTGAGCAGACAGATGATCGTATCGGTGTAACCGCTGCCCAGCCGGTCCGACGCCGCGCCCGAGACGGCGCCCGACTCGTTACCGCCGCTCAGGTCGGCGCCCGTCTCGTCGTAACCACCGCCGCTCAGGTCGGCGCCCATGCCGCCGCCCATCCCCCCTCGGTACCTCGACCCCACAGCCGATTCCACAGCCGACCCCACAGGCGTTTCCACAGCCCCCGCGCTCGCCGCCAAGGCCGCCGCAGCTGCCCGAAAGACCACCGCCGCCCTCGAGCGGCACCGTGCGAGCGTGCTGTGCCGAAGCCGAGCTTCGTCATACTCCTCGCACGCCCGCGACGGCGCGTCGACGGGTAGGAAGCGGCACGCGGCAAGGCCGGCCGCCCCCCCTTCGCCGGCGCCGCCCACAACGGCGCCGCCCACGACGGCGCCGCCCACGACGGCGCCGCCCACGACGGCGCCGCCCACGGAGCCGAAGGAACTGAAGCCCTCCCCGCTTAACGTGATCACAGTTCGACCGGAGGCGGGGGCGCCCAGCGGCCAGACGCTGTGAACAGCCTGCCGGTACGCGTGGTAGCGGAGCGACGCGCTGTCGTGGGCGCGGATCGCGCTGTTGAACTCGCGGTCGCGCGCGTTCACGCCGCCGACGTGGGCGTTCACACCGCGCGCGGGTGTGAAGTCGCGCCCGTTGAGCGAGATTGCGAACCTCGCGTGCGCCATCGGCTGCGGCGGCGTGGTGCAGTTGAGCGCGCCGTCGTGGGCGATCGAGTTCACGCGCACATGAAGGCGACCGAAGGCGCATCTGCACTCAAGGGGGAGGCCATGAGGCAATTAAGGGTCATCAAGGGGATCACCATGTGGCAATTAAGGGTCATCAAGGGGGTCATCTGCACTCAAGGGGTGACCGTCAGGCAATTAGAGGTCATCAAGGAGGTCATCAAGGGGGCGACCAAGGGGCCATCAAGGGTCCATCAGGGGTCATCAGAGGACGCACCTCGCGATGGAGGCATTGAGGCGCATCCCATCCAACCGTCGGCCGAGCGCCGTGACGGCAAACCCCCCCCGGACGGGACCTCCCGAGGGCGAGATTGAGGAGAGTGCTGGCTCGCGATAGTAGAGGAACTCGCGGCAGGTGCCGAAGAAGCACGGAGCGTCGATCGAGGGCGGCGGTGGAGGCGAGGAAGGGGGGGGCATGCCGGGGGGCGGGGGTGACGAAGTATTCGTCCCGTTGGTCAAGTTCAGCAGGAGCGCCGTGTCGGTGGCGTTGGCGCCGTTGGCGGCGAGGGTTCCGTCGATTTCGTCAGAGAGGTCGAGGGTGCTCTCGTTCAGCGGCGGCGGGAGGCGATCTCCGTACGAGTTGGTACGAATCTGGCGAGCGAGATGGGGCGAGATGGGGCGAGATGGGGCGAGATTGCGCAAGATGGAGCGTGCGGAGAGCAATCAGCATCACTCACATGCAATCAGTTGCCATCAGCTGCAGTCACCTGTTCATCGAGCGCATGTCAGGTCATTGCATCAGGTAATTGCAATCAGGTAATTGCAATCAGGTAATTGCAATCATGTAATCACCTGACCATCGAGCGCGATGCGCAGCGTGAGGAGAGAGCCGGCGCAGTGGGCGGGCGCATGGGCGTCCTCGACGGTTACAGGGAGTGGCGGTGGAGGCGCCGAAACGGTGATGATCTCGATGACGCTGAAATTAGTCGCGTTCGTCATGTTGAAGGCCTGATGAGCGATGCGATCAGAGGTCATATGAGGCCATGAGAAGCAGCGTCCAGGGACACTCAGTGGCAATCAGTGGTCATCAGCGGCTCTCGGTGGCAATCAGCGGCTATCAGCGCACACACTCAGTGGCAATCAGTGGTCATCAGCGGCTCTCGGTGGCAATCAGCGGCGATCAGCGCACACACCGTGGTATTGGTCGCGTTGGTCATATTAAGCCCGAGCGTCGTATTGGTCATATTGATCGGCGGCGGGTAGGGTGGCATTGAGGGGGGCAACGGCGGCGCCGAGGGGGGCAGTGAGGGCGGCGGCGCCGAGGGCGGCGGTGGCGGCGGGAAGGGCGGCGGCGGCATGACGCATCCCAACTCCAAGGGCGACGGGGTGGGCGAGAGGCATGTGAGCGAGGTGCCATCTGGCGAGATCGAGATCACCCGACCGTAGGAGGTCAACTCTCCGAAGAGGCAACGCGCGACGCTCACGTCGGCGCCGAGGCCATGGAAGCCGCGACCGAGCACCTGCCATATTAGGCAACCATGGGCACTCAGAGTTGATGGGATGATGAGAAGGGCAATCAAGGGGCCTGTGGAAGCCGTGCCCGAGTAGCCAATCAGAGCGTGCACTCCGTGCATAATCACCGTGAGGAGAAGCAGTGATGAGGGATGCAATCAGAGCGTGCACTCCGTGCATAATCACCGTGACGAAAAGCAGTGATGAGGGATGCAATCAGAGCGTGCACTCAGAGCATAATCACCGTGACGAGCGTGCCGCCACGCATGGGGCCTCCGGTGGGCAAGATGCCGAAGACGTGAGGGTCCTCGTAGTACCTAATGAGGCACGCAATTCGTACGCAATTAGTGGCCATCAGAGGCCATCGGATGCAAGCTGATGCAATCAGATGCAATCAGAGGTCCTCAGAGAATCAGAGGTCCTCAGAGAGGTCTCGAGCTAGGCAACGTACGTGAAGCCACTCCCACTAAGTGGTCTGAGGTAGTGGTGGGCGTTGAGGGCGAGGCTGAAGTCAGAGACCCCGGGGGCGAACGTCTGCCGCGGCGGCGCGAAGCAATGCACCTCGTACTCGTGACGAAACCCGCTGCCATCACTGCCGCTACTATCACCGCTGCCGCTGCCGCTGCCGCTGCTGCTGCCCGTGCTGCTGTTCCTATTGCTGCTGCTGCGGCTGCTTCCTGTGCGATTGACCGGTTGGAGCTGGACACGCACGCGCTGGTCGTCGAAACGGCAACGTAGGCCCGCGCCGCCATCGGCGCCGTTGACGAACCCGTACCTAATGAGGCACGCAATTAGTGGCCGTCAAAGGCATGCATGCACGTCAGCAGAGAGGTTCGTTGACGAGCCCGTACCCCCGGACGGTGACGAGCGTGCCGCCCCCTACCGGCCCTCCTGTGGGGAAGATGGAGAGGACGGACTGCTGGTAGTACCGGTAGATGGCGGGGGGACGGGCGGAGAGGAAGTGCTCGCCGTTGAGGGCGACGGTGACCTGTGCGGAAGGATGGGCGCCGTAGTGAGCACATGCATGCACGGGAGAGGAAGTGCTCGTTATTGAGGTCGAAGGTCACTCAGAGGGCACTCAAAGGGCATTCAGAAGGCACTCAGAGGTCACTCCGAGACGGCAAAGGTCACCTCAACCTCCGCCGTGCCACCCACGCCCACGAGATCGACATCTGGAGCGACGAGATCGAAATCTGGAGCAATGCAGCGTACAAGCGTCCCCGCGCCGCTCCCACCCCAGCTCGCAACGCCTCCATCGCCTCCGCCGCCTCCGCCGCCTCCGCCGCCTCCGCCGCCGCTGCTGTCGGCACTGCTGCTGCCGGTAGCACTGTTGCTGCCTTCTCCGCTCGTGACCGGTAGGAAGACGTCGAGAGTGCCAAATGCATGCATGCTCGTACCTAATTAGGGTTCGGGGTAGGGTAGGGGGAATGAGCGCGCCGAGAGCGCGCCTTGTCGATGCATGCATGCATTGCTCATACCGGTAGGTGCCGCCGTTGACGAACCCGCTGATGAGGCGCCTACATCAGCCGAGGAGGGAGGGGGCTCGGGCGCTCGGGGCGGCGCGGGCGGCGCTCGGGGCAGCGCGATGCCGCTCAGCTCGATCGAGATCACTTGGGTGATGACGGTGCCGAACTTGCAACGCGCCGTCGCGAGCGTCGACGCGCCGAAGACGTCGAAGCCGAAGCCGGTCACCGCCACGCTCGCGTTCGCCGCCTCCGAGGCGGTGCCCGGGACGGCGCGGGCCTCGGCAGCAGCAGCGGCGGCGGCGGCGGCGGCGGCGGCGGCGGGTGTGCTTGGGGTGCAGCACGGCTCATCGCCGCGCAGTGCCTGACCGGCGCGCGGCCAGAGCGTATGCAGCACCTGCGCATAGTAGCGGAAGTAGAGGTAATTAGAGGTCATCAGAGGTCATTCGAGGTCATCAGAAGTCATTAGAGGCGAGCACCTGCTCATAGTAGCGGAAGTAGAAGTAGCTGCCGTTGAAGACCGCCCGCAGCGACGTGGTCCGATTGGCGCTCAACACGGCGCGCAGCCTCGGCCGGTAGGGCCCGATCGCTGTGGAAGCGAGGAGGACGAAACCGTCGCCCTCGGGAAGGTCCCACGTGGGCATGGGCTCGAGCGTCATGTTGGGCACGTGCGTCGGGAAGGGCACCAGCGCCTGCGACGTGTGATGAGGGGGGTACTCAATGAGGGGGGTACTCAGCGGTACTTAGCGGCGATCACCTCATCAGGGCTCATCAGGGCTCATCAGGGCTCATCAGGGCTCATCAGGGCCGCGCGCACCTCCAAGAAGAGCTCATCGCGCGTCGTCCTGGTCGTGAGCACGCGCGTCGTCCTCGAGCTGCACTCGAGCACGCCGCGCGAGATCAAGAGCTCGCGCACCTGTGGGGAAGGGTGAGGCGCCGTGGTGAGCGCATGCATGCGCGGGAGCGCAGTCATGAGCGCATGCATGCGCTGGGCGCCGTCGCGAGCTCATGCATGCACGCATGCATGCGCGAGGCCCACAAGCCTGCGCACCTCGTCGACGCTGGGCGCGCGCGCGCCGTCGCGAGCGCTTGCATGCACGCGTGCGGGAGGGCCACAAGCCTGCGCACCTCGTCATCGGCCATGGTCGCCGGCGCGCCCAGGGCGGCGCGCATCGCTTCGAGCAGGGCATCCGTCAGTTGGTCTCCGGCAGAAAAGGTCAGCCCGAGCGCCGCTGAGATGACCTGCTTGAGCTGTTCGGTGAGGTCGGAGGCGCTCAGGAGGCAAGTGATGACGGGCGGCAGGTAAGCCTCCGTCGCGTTCGTCAAGTTCGAACCGTCGAAGAAGAGAAGCTCTCGCTGAGAGTAGAAGTCCTGATGGCAGGGGTCATCAGCGGTCATCAGAGGCCATCAGGGATCATCATGGGTCTGCGGGCGCATGAGGTTTCGTCACTCCATGAGGTTTCGTCACTCGATCAGGTTTCATCACTCGGTAAGGTTTCGTCACTCCATGAGGTTTCGTCACTCAATGAGGTTTCGTCACCCACCTGCCCATTGACGGAGAATTCCACAAGAGCGCTCCCCTGCCGACCGGGCGGCAAGAGGCACACCGCATACGTGGGGCCCACCGCCACCGCTGGAGACGCCACGCCGCCGAAGCGGCACTTGGCCACGTCACGCGCACCTGTGGGGTGTGGGGAAGCGTCGGCGCCGTCGTGAGCGCATGCATGCGGGCGGGGCGGCAGCTGGGCCACGTCATGCGCACCGGCGGCGGCGAGTCGATCGAAGCCACGGCCCGAGAGTGTGACTGTGAAGACCGCGTGACTCATACCGGTAGCTCCGGAGCCGACGGTGGGGCCCGAGAGGGGGGTGACGGTGTACCTGCATGCAATGAGGTAGGGTCATCAGCATGCAATCAGGGGAGGGTAACCAGCATGCAATGAGGGAGGGTCATCAGCATGCAATGAGAGAGGGAGGTCAGCATGCAATGAGGGAGGGTCATCAGGTGTCATCAGACGTCATCAGACGTCATCAGGCGTCATCAGCGTACAGTTCGGGTTCGCGGTAGTACCAATAGGAAAGCCCCACAGTGCCTCCGTCGTAGTTGGCAGGTTGGGGGAGCGCTGCCTCTGCGACCAGGGCCGTGCTGCTGCTGAGAATGTATGGGCTGCTGCTGCTGCTGCTGCTGCTTGAGGTACTGCCGCCGCCGTCACCAACTGAACTCGTGAGGCGGCGACCGGAGGCAGCGGAGGGGGCGGAGGCGGCGGAGGAGGCGGCGGAGGCGGTGGAGGCGGTGGAGGCGGTGGAAGCGGTGGGGGCGGGGCTAGCCCCAGCGGAGGCGGCGGCTGCAGCCGACACACCCACAAAATGCAAGCCGTTCAGAGAGACCTTGAGGGAGGTTCTTCCATCGAATGCCTGATCGGGGAGCGGCGCATGCAATGGTAGGAGAGCAGCGCATGCAATTGGTCGGAGAGCGGCGCATGCAATTGTCGCTTATCAGCGAGGTCATGATTGAGGCAATCAGTGGCGATCAGTTCCAATCAGAGGCAATCGGTGGCAATCAGCGGCGCTCACCTGGGCGGGCACGAAGCACGCGAGCTCTGTATCTGAACGGATCTCCGTGACACGACCGATCATCACGACGCCCACGATCTCAAACTTGCAGCGCGCCGTGCTGGGCAGCCCATCAAACCCTAGGAAGCCCTCGCCGCGCACCTGTGGGGAGAGGGACGCCGTGGTGAGCGCTTGCATGCACACTCGCCAATTGGAGAAGCCCTCGCCACGCACGTTCACGGTCGTCCCGCCACTCGTCGGGCCGCCGACGGGTAGAAGGTCGTGCAGCAGCTGCCGGTAATACCGGTAGGACTGTGGCACCGGCGGCACTCCATATTGGGCCATGTAGGCGGCCGGGTCGGGGGTGCCGTCATCGAAGTTGACGCCGTTGAGTGCAAGGCGCACGAGAGCGGGGCCAGGCAGTCCACCTGATGGAGAGGCAATTAGAGGCTATCAGAGGCAAGTAGTTGAGTGCAAGGCGCACGAGAGCGGGGCCAGGCAGTCCACCTGATGGAGAGGCAATTAGAGGCAGTCAGAGGCAATTAGGGGCAATTAGAGGCAATTAGAGGCAATCAAAGGTGCAATCAGAGGGCATCAGACGCACCTTGAGGCTCGGGTACGACGCACACCGCATCCGTAACCACCTCCTGCGGCGGCGGCGGTGCGGCGGCGCTACTGCCTGTCCCTTCGGCACCAACGGGCGCATTGCTACCGCTGCTCTCAGCATCTTCGAGTCTCGAGCTCATCGAGATGATGGTGCCCGCGCGCTGCAATGAGAGGCAATCAGGGAGGATGAGAGGCAATAAGTAGAGGCACTCAGAGAGGATGAGAGGCAATTAGTAGAGGCAATCAGAGAGGATTGTGCCCACGCGATGCCCAATGCGACAGAGCGGTGCGTCTGGTGGTCATCAGAGGTCATCAGAGGTCATCAGTGGTCATCAGCGGTCATCAGCGGTCATCACCTGCCCGACGCGACAGAGCGGCACGTAGGGCATGCTCGTGCCGTCCATGCCTCCGAAGCCCACGCCGCGAATCGTAATGGTGTACGCGGGGAGCGTCGGGCCTCCTGTGGGGAGAATGCGACGGATGTGCGGACGGCCATAGTACCTGATGAGGGGGGCCATCGGAGGTCATTAGGCGCAATCACAGGTGGTCAAGCCTCGATCAAGGCTCATTACCGGTAGATGCTTAGATCTGCATACTGCTGCGCGTTCAGGCTGATTGAGAGCGCGCGGTCTGCCGGTAAGGGCGCGCCGTCGGTGTTCACATGCTCTGTGGTGTTGCAGACGGCCTCTCGGCCATCCGCGTCCACGCGATCGACCACGCCGGTGCTCAGTACGACGCGGGCGCTGTTCGGATCGCCCGGCACGGCGCGCGTGGTGAAGATGCACCTGGTCGATGAGGGACGAGGTGAGTGTAATCAGAGGCCATCAGAGGTAATCAGAGGTCGTCGGTGGTCATCAGTGGTGAAGATCCACCTGGTCGATGAGGGACGAGGTGAGTGCAATCAAAGGCCATCAGTGGTCATCAGTGGTCCTCAGTGGTCCTCAGTGGTCCTCACCGGAACAGCGATCGTCGGTTCTGAGGGTCGGCGGAGCCGCCTCCAAAGCCCATGCCACGTATGGTGAGAGCGGTGCCGCCGGAGATTGGACCTCCCGGCGGGATGAGCTGAGGTAATTAGAGGCAATCAGAGGCAGTAAGAGGTCATTAGGGCGATTTGAGGCAATCAGAGGCAATCAGAGGCAATCAGAGGCAATCAGAGGCGTGAAGAGGCCATTCGAGGCGATCAGAGGCAATGGGAGGCAATCTGAGGCCATCAGAGGCGGCGAGCACCGTGCTGACGATGGGCACGGGGTAGTACGAGAACGGTTGGTCGACGGGCACGAAGTGAGCGCCGCTCACCTAATTAGGGAGGCAGTTAGGGAGGCAGTTAGGGAGGCAATTAGGGAGGCAATTAGGGAGGCGATTAGGGAGGCGATTAGGGAGGCAATTAGAGGAGAGGCTACATTAGGGAGGCCATGAGGGAGGCCATGAGGGAGGCAATTAGGGAGGCAGCCGAGGTCATCAGCTGGTCATCAGATGGTACTCACCGCGTCAAGCCCATTGGTGGAGACGCCGATGATGACCGACGAGCCGTTGCCCATCGCCGCTGGTGCCACGCAGGTGATGGTGGAGTTCTCGATGCAGCTCAGACCCTGTTTCATTAGGGAGCAATTAGGAGAGGCAATTCATTAGGGGGCGATTAGGAGAGGCCATTCATTAGGGGGCAATTAGGAGAAGCAATCACGCGATGGTGGTGTCCTCGCTGCAGCTGAGCCCTGCGCGTCGTGCCGTTCACACTTCGTCATCGTGCCATTCACACTCCGTCGTCATCAGAGCCATCAGAGGCCCTCCATCGCAGCAATCTCGATCTCAATCTCGATCTCAATCTCGATCTCACCTGTGAGATGCCAGAGACGAAGCACAGCCCCTGGTACGTCTGGCTCTCGACACGCACGACGCCGTAGGGTCCAAACGAGCAGCGAGCGTTATCCATGATGCTACGCTGCACAAACTGCGGCGTCGAGTGCATGTATCCGACGGGCGGCAAGCCTTGCGTCAGGGTCGTCCCCGCCATATACGAGGCAGACTCGTCATACCTGATGAGGAAGGCAATTAGGGGCCATCAGCGGTCATCAGCGGTCATCAGCGGTCATCAGTGGTCATCAGAGGTCATCAGAGGTCATCAGAGGTCGTCCCTGCCAGATAGGATCTCCGCGCTGCTCCTCGTACCAGCGACGAACGGTCGAACCGAGCAGCTCTGAATCTGAATCTGACTCTGACTCTGAATCTGAACCTCCATCTCAATCTCAATCTCAATCTCGTACCAGCGACGAATGGTCGATCCGAGAAGATTCTCGGCGACGAGCATCGCGTTGATCTCGTCATACGTGGCCGCCGCGCCATTGATGCCCTCCCCCGTGATGACGATGCGCGTGCCACCGGTGATCGGTCCGCCCGCAGGCACCCGCGTGAACATGCGCTGCCGGTAGAAGAAGTAATGGATGCGGGGCCGCACGCGGTTACGGCCCTGTTGTCATCAAGGGTCATCAAGGGTAATGAGTGGTAATTAGTAGTCATCAGTAATGGATGCGGGGCCGCACGCGGTTACGGCCCTGTTGTCCGGGCGCGTGAAGTGGCCATCGGTGGTAATTAGTAGCCATCAGGGGTCATCAAAGCTCATCACCTGGTTGTCCGGGCGCGTGAAGTGGGTGCCTTCAAGGGTGAGCTGTATTTCCACACGGCCGGTATGGCCGTGGATCTCTGGAGGCAGAAAGCACTGGACGCGATCGCGCGTCACGTTGCCGACGGGGCCGGTCACGTCGATCGGCCGGTCGTTGCACCCCAGAAGGAAGTCGCACACGTACCTGCAGCGCGCCACGTCCCTTGTGCGAGCCCACGAGATCACCGTCGAGCTGGCGAGAAGATTCATGCGGTCCATGATGTCGAGCGCCGGAGGCACGCAGAGGTGCTGCTCGGCCTCGGGTCGCGCACACACGGTCAGCGTCGAAGTGAGCGTGATCAGCATGCCAGGGTGCGACGGGCCGAGCACCGGCCGCAGGCCGTCGAAGCGGGGCTCGTTGAAGCACACGAGGCGGAGCCCGGTGCCACCGGAGCCCGAGTACTCGGTCGTGCGGCCGATGATCTGGAAGTTGAGGGTGTGCAAACCTGCCTGCAGCAGGCGGCAATTCATCTGGACGGTCACCTCGGCGTCGCTGCGTACCTCGACCAACAATGACATGAAGCGCGGCCGGAAGATGGCCTGGCGGAGCTGCGACAGGCCGCTGCCGCGCAGCGTGATCGTTGTCTCGCCAAACGTGCTGCTGCCAACCGGAGACACATGGCTGATCGTGAAGTTGCTGCCGTCGGCCATACTTCAAGGCCGCGAGCCGCGGCACGCACGCGGCCGGCAAGACGTCCGAAAGCCGACGCCCACCCTTTGGAACAGGTGTGAATGGGCTGTTAAGTCTCTCGATCACGTTCACACAACCTTCTTCTGAGCACAGTGACGGGGGCAGTCCGACTCCCACAGCGCACAGGCGCTTGAACTAGATGTTTGCTTACTGCTGCTGAGTTTAAAGAGACCCCCGGTGAGCGAGCCAAAGCGCTTCTTCACCTCGGTCCGTCGCCCAAAGGCAAAGCACGCGCGAATCTCAACTTGAAATCCATCGCATTGCGCCGCAGTCCGCGCGCCGCTGCACGCGCTCACCACGGCGCTCGCCACGGCGCTCACCACGGCGTTCACTCACCGGCGCCACTCGCCAACGGGCGAGCCGTATGAGCGGTTCCAGCAGTGCTCGGGGACAGCGGGTGGCACGGCCTTTGTGAATCGGCATTTTGGGAAGCAGGTGGAGGAGCTGTTGGCGACGGCGGTGGGGACTTCAAGTTCTACATCGATGACGCAGCCACTCTGGTCTTGGACCTGATGAGGGAAGCAATCAGATGGCACTCAAACGGCACTCCGAGGCATTCGGAGGCAACCAGAGGCAATCAGAGTCAATCAGAGGTCATCAGATGTGATGAGTGGTCATCAGTGGTCATCAGAGGCCCTCAGAGGCCCTCAGAGGCACTCAGAGGCGCTCAGAGGTCATTAGAGGCCATAAGAGGCTATCAGATGCGATCAGTGGTCATCAGTGGTCATCAGCGTACGTGTGCGCAATCCGCGCAGGGCGGTCCTTCACACATCAGCCGCGTGAGAGCGCGCGGCGACGCCCGCCACAGCGCCTCCGTCTTGTTGAGCAAGTCGGAGAAGCGTGACCAAGGCACCTGATGAGGAAGGCAATTAGGGGTCATCAGGTAATGAGGAAGGAGATTAGGGGTCATCAGGTGATGAGGAAGGCAATTAGGGGTCATCAGGTGATGAGGAAGGAGATTAGGGGTCATCAGAGGTCATCAGAGGTCATCAGAGGTCGTCTTGTTGAGCAAGTTGGGCAAGCGTGGACCAGCCGCGGGAGCATGTCAGTGGTCATCAGTAGTCATCAGTGGTCATCAGCGGTCCTCAGTGGTCATCAGCGGTCCTCAGTGGTCATCAGCGGTCCTCAGTGGTGATCAGTGGTCATTGAATCTGATTGCACCTTATGAGCGAGGAGCAACCTCGGGAGCATGTCCGTGACGCCCGCCTTCCATCGATCGTGCCACGCGAGGTACCGCCGGAAGGTCACCACGGTGAGATTGGGCAGCTGCGAAATGCCACGCGGTGTGAAATGCCACGCACCACACGGAATCCAAAGTCATCAAGAGTTTCGTCAGAGACGGCTATTGCACGTGCGGCATTCAATCAGAGGCCATCAAGAGGCCATCAAAAAGGCCGAATGAGAGGCCATCACACCTGCGACATCAAATACCCCGGCTGCACGTCGTCGTCGCGGCGGCCCGAGCCAATCAGTGGCAATCAGTGGCAATCAGTGGCACTCACCTGCGACATCCAATACCCGAGCTGCACGTCGTCGTCGATGCGGCCCGATCCCGGCCCCTCATACGCCCTCGCCTTCCCCTCGCTCAGGGCCCTGGCCTGTGCCACGTCGCGCGCGAAGAGCGGGCTGCCCACGACGGCGCGCGCCGCCGCGGTGCTCATCAGCATCAGCGGACCTTTGGCAAAGGCGACAGGCCCAGTACACGGGTCGAGCGGGTTGGTGTGCGCGCCCGTCGCGGAGCAGTTGCGCCAGCCCTTTTTGCGGCGCGTGCGTGAGGCGCCTGCCGAGAGGCCAAAGAGTGCAATCAGACACAATTAGGCGCCATCAGACACCATTAGGCGTTATCAGGCGTCATCAGGCGTCATCAGGCGTCATCAGGCGCACTCACCTGCCGAGAGCCCAAAGCCGGTCGACATGAGCGTTCGGGTACGCCAGGAATACCTGATGAGGAAGGCAATTAGGGGTCATCAGAGGTCATCAGCGGTCATCAGCGGTCGACATGAGCGTTCGGGTGCGCTAGGAATACCACTCGAAGACGCCCGCGAAGAGCAGTGGGGAGCGCGGGTGGCTCGCGTGTTCGAGCAGCAGCCGCGTGTGCGCCACGAGCATGCGAGGCGAGATGAAGACGTCATCATCGGCGCGGCCGATCATCGGCTCGGGCTGCGTCGACGCGTACTGGAGCCAGGCGACCAACTTCCAGTACGTCGTGACCGAACCGGTGCGGATGACCTTCTTGACGTCAAAGGTGCGCGTCGTGTTCGTCGCCGCGTCGTGCTTGCTGCGCATGAACGCGCCCTCGACCACGTCGACTGGCAGCACGTCCGGCGACTTTTCGGCATTCGCCTTGCCGACGATGAAGAGCACGCGCACGTCGCGTGCGAACACGGGCACGCGCATCCACGTGCAGCGCAGCACCTCGCGGCGGGGTGAGCTGCCGCTCAAAATCCCCAGCAGCAGCACTGGCGTCGTCGGTGAGGACGGCGGCGATGGGCCCGCCCCGGTGAGCGCCATCATGCTCTCACGAACGGGCAGTGGAAAAATCCTGCCTTTCCGCACGGCCACGACGAGCCGGTCGAGGCAGCCGTCGCCGCACCGCGCGGTCACGTTGCCCACGCCGTAGCGGCGCACGGCGGGAGCGCCGCCGTTCATGCGCCAGTATTCTCTTCTCGTGGCCTGCATTTCACGTCGATCGACAAGTCAAGTCAAGTCGAGGTTCGCGCGGCAGGAAGTGCATGTTTCCCTGATGCCGCATTTCGAAAGTCACGCGCCCGTTCATGTGAAGAGACGTGCCACTTTCGCTCGATGCAACACGCGAGCCAGCGTGCCGGTGGGAACCTCGCGTCCCTGCCGAATCGCGCCGCACCCTTGGTACCCCGGCCGGAGATCAAGGCCGCTGCTAAGCTCGTCGCCGCACCGGCCAAAGTGCCCGACTCCGCAGCGATCGCGAGCAAGCGCAAGCATCACGAGGTTTTGCACGCCCAGGACAGCCTGCACGCCATCGGCACGTGGACGAGCGAGCTGCTGCGACCGGCGCCCAGCGTTTCCGACCAGCCGCCGCCGGCTGCCACCGTCTTCGCCACGCTCCGAACGCGGCTGGCCGACTGGCGCACGCGCGGCGAGCAGGCGTGCGCCACGCTGAGCGAGGCCCACGAGGCGGCGGTCGACGACTTGATGCGCGGATCGCGGACGCTCGCCGCCGACATGACGCGGCTCAGCAAGAGTGCGCGCCGCGAGGAGTGCGACGCCGCCGTGCGCGTGCGCGATGAGGCGCACCCGAGCGTGTTGCTGATGCCGGGCACGGCTGCGGTGACACTCCGCCTGCCGCCCGACGGACAGCGCGCTGTGCCCGCTCCCGCTGGCATGCTGTCATTGTGAGGGGCGGCGGCGCGAGGTACCCCGTCGTCTACATCGCTCCGCGCGGTGCTCGCGGGCCTTGTTCTCATGGAATCATGCAGCCGGGTGCGTGTGGGGCCCTTGGCGGTCTTATATAGGCATCGCTGATCTCTGCGTGCACCATGCGATGCTGTCATAATGTGTTCCGGTCGACCCCGCCCCGGGGCGATATTAGATGCTATTAGATGTAGCCACATCGACATTATTGAGATCCTCGATGATCCTTATGCAGGGAGCGCGGCCACGCAGACACACGCGCCAGGGCCCACGCGGGTCCCGGAGCCGCAACGCCGGGCGCCGTCGCGGGCACAAGCTCCGCGTCGAAGACTTCGGCAAAGTGGCGCAGCAGCAGCACCTGGACGGTCTCCATGCTTGGGGTCGGCTCGGCCGCTGCCTGGGCCGCCGCCTCGCCGCGCCGAATCGAGGAGCACTCGAGGCGATCTCTCTCGTCGCCCCGTCGCTCCACCTCCCTCTGCATGCTGGTGACCGGCCGGTCGGCGATGCCGCAGGGCACGATGTGCTCAAAGTCGCGCAGGTCCGTCTCGACGTTGAGTGCGAGCCCGTGCATCGTCACCCACCGGGAGAGCTTCACGCCTATCGCGCAAATCTTGGCCGGGGACGCCTCACCAGCGCCGGTGAGGCCATCGCCGCCGCTGCCTCCTCGCCTATCGACCCAAACGCCGGTCAGTCCCTCGACGCGGCCCGCGGGCAGGCCGACGGAGCGCACGGTGCGGATGGCCACCTCCTCGAGCGCGCGCATGTACCAGTGCACATCCTGCCGGTACGCGCGCAGGTCGAGAATCGGGTAGAGCACAAGTTGCCCAGGCCCGTGGTACGTGACCTCGCCGCCGCGCTCGGTGCGCACGAGCTCGAAGGGCGGCGCGTCGGAGCGCACATTGTCGAGCGTGCTGGCCGTGCCGAGCGTGAGCACGGGTGGATGCTGCAGCAGCAGCAGCGAGTCCCCGGCTGGAGCCGCGCCCGAGCGCAGCGAGGCGACACGCTCCGAGAGGAGGCGCCGCTGCCAAGCGAGCGCTTCATGGTACGGGACGCGCTGGTCCCAGAGGTTGTGCACCTGCACTGTCGGTCGCGGGCCTGTGCGAGAGGGGAGAGCCTCCCAGCTGCTGCTCGCGCACAGACTGAGCGCGATGGGCGCAGCGAAGCTCGCGAGCATACTCAGCACTGCAACTCAGCACCAAACCCCCAAAGTTAGGATTCCTAATCGAGCTCCAAATCCGCACGAGGTACAAATCTCGTCACCGATGTTGAAAATGACCGTGGGGCGCTGGGGGTAGGCTGGGGTATCTCGCTCTCAGGAGCCTATCTCAGGTTCAGGTTTGAAACCACAAATCAGCACAGTCACGCTGTCTCGTTCTCCCTGACCACGCGTCCTGACTCCGTGTCTCCGTCGCTCCTGAGTCACGCGTTCCTTGCGCGTTTGCTCCCCACGCCCGGATCCCTAACTGGAGGCTGCCCCACCGCGCCATCCTCGTCGCCGTCGCCCTCGTCCTCCTCGTCCTCCTCGTCCTCCTCCACGCCCTCCTCCCCACCATCATCATCATCATCACTATCATCATCATCGTCGTCGTCGTCGTCGTCGTCGTCGTCGTCCTTGGACCCATCGCATTCCAACTGAAGCACCGCCCTCGTGAACGCGCCCTCGAGCAGCCCTCGCTCCCGGCGCACGAGCGCGCGCGCCATCTCCATGTATCTCCCGGTATCTCCCTGCACCTCCCTGCACCTCCCTGCATCTCCCTGCATGCGCGCCATCTCCACCGCATCGTAGCTGCTGCCCGCACTGCGGCCCGAACCAGCGCCCACGACGGCGCCCTCTTCAGCATGGCCCTCGGTCTGTAACGGCGCGGTTGCCATCTTTGGGAGCCGACGCACTCGACCGTTACAGAGTGTGAGCAGCGCCCCAATCACGAGCGCGAGGCTCTCCGCATCCAAATATGGCAAGCCGAGCATGATGCGCCCGGCCGCTTCCCATTCTCGCACCTGCCATCCATCAGTGGCCATCAGGGATCATCAGGGATCATCAGGGCTCATCAGGGCTCATCAGGGCTCATCAGCGCTCATCAGGGATCATCAGGGTTCATCATCCCATTCTCGCACCTGCCATCAGACACACTCAGAGAGGCCATCAGAGAGGCACTCAGAGAGGCACTCAGAGAGGCTATCAGAGACTACTCAGAGACGCACTCAGAGAGGCAATCAGAGAGGCACTCAGAGAGGCTCTCAGAGAGGCTACCCCATACACGCACCTCCTCGTCCCCCATCACGAGCACTTGGACCAAAGTCAGCAGCGAGAGAGGTATAGTCGTCGCCGGTTCGTTCGCCAGCTCGCTCGTCGGCTCAGTGGGCACCAGCGTACCTGTCCAGGGAGGCGCGGCGCCGTGGTGAGCACTGGCATGCTCGTCGGCTCTCGGTGGGCACCAGCGTACCGTTGACCGACCGCACGCGAAAGCACGCGGGAAGCCGCCCCGCACCTCGCAGCATCTCACAGCGCGCCGTAGCGTTGGCGGCGCTCAGCACGGCGCCCGCCTTGGCGAGGCTCGTGCGCGTGGCATCGACGACCTCATCGATGCGGAAGTCGAGAGTCACGGCCGGCTGGGCATGCTCGCCCTCGGAGATGCCATAGGTGCGCAGCAGCTCGGCGGCGTCGTGTTGGCCGTACGTGATGAGGATTTCGTCAGTCGCAGCAATCGCGCGTGTGGCCCTGACCTGTGAATGACAAGTCAATGAGAGGTGTGAATGACAAGTCAATGAGAGGTCAGAAGTCAAGAGAGGAATGAGGAGTCGATTGCAGGCAATGGGAGGCCATCAGAGGCCCTCGAGCGAGGCCCTCACTTCGACGACAGCCGTTGGACTGTCCACACGACGCAGGCTCGCGCAGATCGCATCTCCCGCCGACGCCGTGTTGAGCAGGTCGAAGAGCGGGAGCAGGATGAGGGAGTTGGCCGTCGGAGGGCCGTCGGCACGCAAGTAGGGCCACAGGCTCGCGGCGCCCTGCTCGTAGTTGACGCGACCGAAGAGCGCTCGCGACGTGACCCACGCGAGGCACTGTGCAAAGAGTGAACGCACGCGCGTGTGCGGCGGCAGGTAGTCGTCGCCGGCCGCCCTCATGACGGGCAGCACGTCGGCCTCGAAGGCGGCGGCGGCGGCGGCATCCACGGCGGCGGCGTCGGCTCCATTCGGAAGCAGCGACGTGCCTTCGAGCTCGGCGATCGCATCGTGCGTCCACAGCGAAGGCGTCGCAGGCAACGGAGACACCGCGAGCATCTCAAAGAATGGGTCCCGTGGGCTCTTGACGTGGATTTCATGCAAGACAGTCAGCGCCAGTGCGAGTAGCCGCGAACAGCGAGTCGGCACCAGATCCGCCAGTGGGCCGGCCGGGACGACTGCGTGCGACAGCGGCACAGAAAGGAGCAGTGCACCATTTGCGATCGGCGCAGCCGCAAAGAGACCGCGGCCGCGTTGGCCTTCCTTGACGACCACAGCTTCGTGAAGCTCCGCGCCGGCCGCGCGGGCGTGGGCGATCAAATCGCGGACCGCCTGCGCTGCGGGCGTCGCCGCCATGTTGCGGCGAATTTGTCGCACTTCGCGCTTGCCAAACGGGGAAAACTCGTTTCCTAGGGAAACTTTCTGAACTTCAATCACACCTGACGCCCGTCGACGTACCGTAGTGTGGTGGCCGGGTGTTCGCTTTCCGGAAAGTTTCAGGGTGTTTGCTTTCCATGAGAGAAGGCGCGGCGCCGGCGTCAGAGCCGCCACGCATCACGTGGCTGGAGACCTCGGCAGCGGCGTGCTCTGGGGCCATCCTCACTTCACTTTTCATGACTCCGCTTGATGTGGTCCGGGTGCGCATGCAGCATCCTGAAGCCGCCCTCATCGGAGCCAGCGGGTCTGTGCCTTTGACATCGGCATCGTCCGTGATGTTACGAGTGGCACGGCATGAGGGCATCGCCTCCCTGTGGGCTGGATTGCAACCCGCGCTCATCATGAGCGTCCCAGGCACTGTTCTCTACTTCAGCTTGTACGAGGCCGCTCGAGACGCCATCGTAGCGAGCGCACCTGCGAGGCCGCTGCGAGAGCTGGCGCCACTGATCGCGGGTGGCGGGGCGCGGCTGCTGACCGCCACGATCGTGTCGCCCGTGGAGCTCATGCGCACGCGCTTGCAGTCGTCACAGGCCTTGCGGAGCGAAGGCATGATCGGTGGGGCGATGGCGCTCGTGAAGCGTGAAGGGTGGGGCGCTCTGTGGAAGGGGCTTCCACCGACCTTGTGGCGCGACGTGCCCTTCTCTATGCTGTACTGGACGGTCTACGAGCTGCTCAAAGCAAGGCTGCTGGCGCGTGGCGTCGCTTCGGGTTTCGTCAGTCACACCGCCGAGGGGCAGCCGGCGCAGCTCGAGCCCGTTCACTCGTTTGCATGCGGAGCCGCCTCGGGAGCGTTCGCCGCCTTCCTCACGACGCCCTTCGACGTGCTGAAGACGCGCCACCAGGTGACGGATCGACCTGCCCACCCTGTTCACCAGCTTTCGGCGCAGCCGGCCGGCGTGCAAGGGCAGCGAGGCAGTGCGATTGCGCACCCAAGCACCCTCGCTCTCATGGCGCAGATTGCACAGCGCGAGGGCGTCGGTGCCCTCTTTGCCGGTTTGGGTCCGCGGCTTGCCAAGGTGGCGCCGTCGTGCGCGATCATGATTGCCTCGTATGAGATGGGCAAGACGTTCTTTCGCCAGCGTGCCGTTGAGAGTGGCCGCACGTGACTCTCGTGAGGATGAGCACCACAATCATGAGCTCGATGTTTGAGATCATGTTGAGGATCTGGGCGTCACAATCATGAGCTCGATGTTTGAGATCATGTTGAGGATCTGGGCGTCACAATCATGAGCTCGATGTTTGAGATCATGTTGAGGATCTGGGCGTCGACGGTCAAGGCGGCACAGCAGGCTGCCCCATGCCCACATGCGTACAGAAGGACGGCCATGAGGAAGACTGCCATGTTCATAGGAAGCTGGTTCCACTCTTGGAGACGAGCATATGAGCTCTCGCGGTAGCTCACGCGCGAGATTGTAGTGCCAAGTGCGAGGGCCGGTGCGGCCGCCGTGTGACCACGTTCGCCGTCCATTCCAAAAAACTTCAGTTAGTACTAGTGTTAGCAGTTTGATGTTCGTGTGATTTGACCTCAAAGGGGTAGGGGGAGTGTATTCGCGTTTCTGGATTCGCACACACTATCCCCACCACCTCCGCACCTGATTTTGAACTCAGTGTGAGTCTCGTCTCGACCCCCATTCCACCCCTGCTCCACCCCTGCCCCACTGCCCGCGGTATCGGCCCTGTGTGAGCGACATGTGTTCTCTCGTACCTCCAGAACGGGCACTAGAGCTCTCCAGTTTCGTCACTTGTGCCTCCAGTTTCGTCACGTGTGCACTCCAGTTTCGTCATCGTGCTTTTCTTGTGCCAGTGCTTTCACGCATCGAGATGTGCCTCAGAGGGCTCCTTGGACCCTCGGCGGCCCCTGTCGGAGCCCAAGTTTGCCAGCCAAGTCATCACCGAGGGAGGCGCCGTCGAGTGCAGCTCGGGCGTCGAGATTGATTCAGATTGAATCGTCGAGTGCAGCTCGGGCGTCGAGATTGATTCGGACGAGCCGTTGGCGCCGCCACCAACGCCATCCCGAGCGTCCGAGTCTCGCGGAGCCATTCCAGCGAGAGCGTGCTTGTGTTTGGCCGCAAGGTAGGTGTCACGCCACTGTTCGAAGGCGGCGGGCACCATGCGGTGTTGCATCCGCAGTAGTGCCTTGTGCACGATGGCTTGGATCTGCTGGACCTTGTGCAAAGCCTGCAGCGAGGGGGCGAGCTCCAGGCGCTCCGACGCACTTCTTGTTTGCACCAAGCGCAGGAAGATAATGAGCATCCTCTGCATGCGCACATAGTCGTGATCAGCATGCTTGACAGCCTCGAGTTCGCGCGTAAAGAGTCTGAGGACCGCACGGAGCTCAGCGAGGCCCTTGAGTGAGTCTCCAGAGTCAAGGAGCTCCCAGGGAGGCCCGCCAGGGGCTACGCTGGCCCGCCAGGAGCTAGGAGCCTCGGAGACCTGATTGCCTCCCTCATTGCTTGCAGGAGCCTCGGAGACCTGCTTTGTCTCGCCCAGGCTGCGGAGCTCGGTTTCGAGAGCTGTGGGGTTGAGTTGGAGCAGATGGCTCATCAGAGGTCATCAGAGGTCATCAGAGGTCATCGAGGTCATCAGAGGTCATTCACACCTGTGGGGTCGAGTTGGAGCAGATGGCTCATCACGGCCTTGTCTGCCTTGGCTGCCTTGGCGGCCTTGTCCACTGGCGCCTTGTCCGCCACTTTAGCCGCCGCTGCCGCTACGGCCGTTCGATTCGAGAGAAAAGTCCAGGGAGTCGACGTCTTGTTGCCTAATATGGAGTGGTCATCAGGAACCGGCGTCTTCTTGCCCTCGCTGGCCACGGTCATCGCAGCGGCAAAGGCGGCGGTGACCTCCTGGTTGGCTTGGTCGGCCACGTGTACGAGTGTGCGCAGGTTTCCACGTACCTGCCGGACCTGTGCCCGCACCTTCGGCGCCGCGCCTCCGTCGTTGGGAGATTGTTGGGAGATCGCTGCGCCTCCGTCGTTGGGAGCAAAACGTTCTGAAGGGCCGGCTGCAGGCATGTCTGCATGCCTCGCCGAGGGTTCGGACGTCGACAAGGATGTGAACGAGGATTGGGACGAGCGGGCGCGCACCAAGGCGGAGGCTCCAAGCTCTTTGCTGTGCTCCTCCCACACGGCGCGCATTCCTGACTTGGCTTCTTCTTGCCCGACAGCGCCAACGAGCCTATCCGTGATCCGGAGGGTGTGACGGCGGAAGGCGAGGATAAACTGGCCAGCCAAGCCGACGTTGCCCTCCTTATCAGGTTCGGTGAAGCTACGCAGGAACTCGAGCAGCGGCGTCTCGAAGATGAAGGTGAGGATCACGGGCACGGCGAGGAGCGCTGGGAGCAAGACTCTCATCAACGGATCCTCGGGGAACGCGTTGGTCACCACGGAGCTGACCAACGAGAAGAAGATGATGACCTGCGAAACCTGAGCAAGGAAGTCGTCGTCATCTCTGATGTATGGAGAGCAGACGCAGTAGGCGCCATAGCTGAGGAAGCAGATGATTAACCCGAAGATGAGCTGCGGCGGCGACCCAGGCGGGAAAAAGATGGGCAGCCCGATGAGAGTGATCTTGCGTAGGCATTCAAAGATCTCGAACCAGTACGTGCGGAGCTCGTAGCCCGCGGTCAGCTTGCGCAGCGTCGTCGGCAGCTCGCCACGTAGCTTCTCAAGGGCTTCGCTGCTGGCCTGATGCACTTCGATGGCCCTGCGCACCATCTCGTCCGTCTCCTCCGGGGTGGCAGCGGCCTCCGCCTCGAGCTTCGCGAGCGCAAAGTCCGTCTCCAGAGTGAGCTCGATGCGGCGCATCTCGTGAAGCTGGTGGCGCGAACGGTGGAACATGAGCGCATAGAGGAGGGGCACGCCGATCGGGTAGACGACGAGCATGGCGATCGCGTACGCCGTGAAGCTCTGGTAGAGAGGCTCCTCGCGGTTGATGGAGCGGTCGGCTCGCATCAGGTCCACATACTCCTCCCCAGGCTCGTCATACGTCTCGCGCATGAAGTATGTGAAGGTCATGGTGGAGCAGCTTGGGAAGACGAGGAAGATGATGAAGAACCACAGATCCGAGCATGCATCAGCGAGGAAGACCCCAAAGCCGCTACCGCCAGAGCGTGCGCGCAGGACTTTGCTGAAGAAGGAGAGCAGCAGCACGAATATGATAGGCGTGGCTGTCTTGAGCACTAGATCGAAGATGAAGTTATTCAGCGACGGAAAGATACAGCCAAAGGGCAGCAACTGAAAAGGGATGTTGATGTTGCTGATGCTCTTGAGGGTTTCAGTGTAGAAGGCCGGGTAGGTCACGTCAAAGATCAACCCCAGCTGCCCGACCACCTGGCAGAGCGAGATCAAAATCCGGATCTTGACCCCGAACGACCCCACAAGTGACGCCAACTGAGCCAACCTGGACCACGTTGCTTCCGAAACCCCAGCGGACGCTGCGAGACTTTGAGTCGCTTCCTCTGTCAACTTAATCCTTGAGGTGGCTCGCCTCTTTATTCTGTCATGCCTGTCGTCCTTCCCTTCCTCATCTTTGCGTGCGAGAGCGAGCGCGGTCTTTGCTACCTGAGCCCCTCTGCGCTTGCAAATGGCCATGACCAGCGCAGTAGCGAGAAGAACCACTACGCCGCCAACAGCGTAGAAGGTGATTGTGAACACGGGGTCGCCCACGTCGGAGCACAATTGGCAGGGCGCTCCGCGACCGCCAAAGTGCAGCGGATCCTGCACGCACAGATCGCACACCGGCCCAGTGTGACCCTCCGCGCACGACGTGTCGCCCGCGATATCGCCGCCGAGGCACGCCTCCTCGAGGTCACACATTCGAACGTATTGCGCAATCGGGTTCTGCCGCCAGTGGCCCGGCGTGACGGGGATGGTGTCGAGCATGACACCCAGCGTGGTGCAGTTGGTCATCTGACTGCCGCCAGAGTCCTGAATGCTCACGCAGGACCTACACTCGAAGGCATCTGCTGCGACGCGGCTGCTGTCGTTGGTAGCCTGCATCATCTCGGCGCGCGTCAGGCTGGCGAACGTGCCCACCTCGCACGCGCATTGGGAGATCGAGTCGGCGCCTTCCTGCTCCGTGGTCGTCTGAGGCACAGGGCAGTCGAGGCACTTTTGGGGGCCAAGAGGGTTGCGAAAAAGGTTCTCGCCCGTCCAGTCCTTGTACGTGCCGATCTTGCACGGGGCGCATTGCACGCCGCCTATGAGCTCACGGCCCGCCGCACAGACGCACTGGGGGCTGCCTGCTGCATCGAGCTGTCGCACGAAGCTCGCTTGGCACACGCATTCGCTGACGTTGGTGGCTGCGGTGCCGTTGGTGGTTGAGAACTCGGGGCAGCGCAAGCAGGCTGTTTGGCTGGCGGCATTTGTGTTCGGGTTGTAGAAACCCTGCTCGCACGCCACCTCAAGCCCGGCAGTGCACCAGAAGCCCCTGGGGCACACGCGCTCTCGAATGACGGTCACGGTCTGCTGGACCACGGTTGCAGTGGGTGCCACGAGGGCGGCCACAGACACACCGAGAGCGGCTCCGAGGACTGCGGGATCGAGGTTGTTGAGAGCAAAGGATGGAGCCACGACGGGTGGACCGCTCGTGGTGACGTTGCTCGTGGTGGCGTTGCTCGTGGTGGTGTTGCTGGAATTGGTGCCCGAGCGCGGAGCGGTCGGATTCGTGGTCACCGTCCGAATGATGGTGTACGTGAGGACGGTGGAGCCAGTCTGAAGCCGACGCCCAGCAGACGGCGGAGCCTCCGAAAAGTCGAGCTGCAGGTCCTGCCACGGAATGCCGAGCTGGGCGGCGAGGGTCTGACGATACTGGAGCTGCAGGGCCGTGTCGTTCAGGAAGGACGAGAGTGGCGCGTTGAGCGAGATAGAGCCCGTGACCGTCTCGACCGTCTGCGTCTCGACCGCGACCACCGGGGTCAGCCCGCCCGTTGGGAGAATGAGGGGCTGGGAGCCGAACGTCACGTTGTCGTTGAAGTACCCAGGGCACGAGAAGCCCGAGGGGCACGGGATGGGAAACACGCTCCCGGTCGGAGCCCAGTAGCCAAAGCCGACCGGCACGCAGCCCTCCGCGGACACGAGACCCGTCCGATTGTTGTACTTGCCGCCAGGGCACGGCACGGGGCTGGCGGAGCCTGCCCTGCAGAAAGAGGCGACTGGGCATATCTTGCAACTCGTCTCCTCAGGCTCGTCCTGATAACGGCCGGCAGGGCACGGCACGCACACCCCGAGGCCACCCGTTGCCGCGATAGTGCCCGGAGTGCACGGCGATTGCTGCGAACTGCCCGTTGCCGCCGCAAAGCCTGGCGACGTCGTCGTGCACTGAGCAGCACTCGTGAGGTTCGTCAAGTTTGCATAGGTGCCCCTGGTGCACGGCAGCGCGGCCGCGGCCCCCTCAGGACAGAAAGAGCCCGCTTCGCATTGCTTACACTCAGTGGCTCCGACCTCGTTCTGGTATGTGCCACCAGGGCATGGAACGCACGCGCCAAGCCCGCCTGTCACTGCGATCGTACCCTGAGCACACGGAAGCCGCTGTTGGCTGCCTGTCGGTGCGTAGAAGCCCGGGGGCGTCCTCGTGCACTGGATCGCACTCTTGAGATCGGTGGCGTTCGAGAAGGTGCCCTGGGCGCATGGAAGCGGCGCCGCCGCGCCCTCGGCGCAGTAGTAGCCCGGCATGCACGGGCTGCACGAGGTCTGACCAGCCAGCTCTTGGAAGGAGCCCGCTGCACACTTGAGGCACGTCTCCTGCCGCGACTGGTTGTTGTACGTGCCCGGAGCACAAGGCACCGCCACGGCCGAGCCCACTGAGCACGACGTACCGACCGGGCACACGACGCACTCGCTCAGGGAGCCGAGGTAGCCAGTGAGAGTGAGCACGGTCTGGTTGGCGTGGGTACCGCCCGGGCAGGGCTGGGGCGCGGACGAGCCCTCGAAGCACAGATAGCCTGGAGTGCACGGCTGGCAGGCTGTGCTGCCCGACGTCGACGTGAACGTGCCTGTCGGGCAGAGATCGCAAATGGCCGTGCCGTTTTGCGCAGCATGCGACCCGGGCAGGCATGCTCTGCAAGCCGAGGCCGCAGTCGATTGGGGCACGGGGTTGGCTTTGCCAGCGGGGCAAGAGCGGCACGAGGTATTTGTCGACGATCCCTCGTCCGGGTTGTAGGTACCAGCGGGGCACGCCGAGAAGGTCAGGCTCAGGGCAGCAGCGCCAGCCATGGGGCAGAAGCCGCCGCGAGGGCACGCCGAGCACGCGACCGAGCGCAACGTGGACGAATAGGTTGAAGGTGCGCAGGGCGTGCATGCGCTCGCCCCAGACGTCGGGTTGTATGAGCCCGGGAGGCAGGGCAAGCACGTCGATGGATCAAAGAGACCCTGGAAGTTCACGTACTCACCCGGAGAGCAGGGGATGCAGGCGGTGCCCGGGGCCGCGTGCCGCTTGCCCACGGGGCAGCGCGTGCACCGGGTTGCGCCGAGAAAGCGCTCGCTGCCCTCAGTGCAAGCGGCGCACGCGCCGGAGCCAGGATCGAGCTGGGTGTTCTCGTCGCACTCGTAGCAGACGTCGAAAACGTCGTCGCGGCGTGAGGACGGAGCAGGGCAGCGGACGCATCCGTTGCCGTAGCGGCTGCGCGCGGTGCCAGGTTCGGAGCACCGGATGAAGGGCAGCACCCGGCTGGGACCGCCATCGTTCCCAAGCAGCACGTCGAGGTCGCCGTCGCCGTCCACGTCCGCCGCCGCGATCGAGCGCGTGTACGCGCTGCCGCCGGGCAGCTCGATGCTCGTCGGGAAGGTGACGTCGCCCGCGTTGAGCAGCACTACGCTGGAACTGCCAACGTTCCCAAGCAGCACGTCGAGGTCGCCGTCGCCGTCCACGTCCGCCGCCGCGATTGAGAACGTGTTCGCGTTGCCGGGTAGGTCAAAGCTCATCGGGAAGGTGCCGTCGCCCGCGTTGAGCAGCACTCGGCTGGGACTGACCGAATTCCCTAGCAGCACGTCGAGGTCACCGTCGCTGTCGACGTCCGCAGCCGCGATCGAACCCGTGTACGCGCTGCCGCCGGGCAGCTCGATGCTCGTCGGGAAGGTGCCGTCGCCCGCGTTGAGGAGCACTCGGCTGGGACTGCCATCGTTCCCAAGCAGCACGTCGAGGTCGCCGTCGCCGTCCACGTCCGCCGCCGCGATCGAGCGCGTGTACGCGCTGCCGCCGGGCAGCTCGATGCTTGTCGGGAAGGTGCCGTCGCCCGCGTTGAGCAGCACTACGCTGGAACTGTTAAAGTTCCCAAGCAGCACATCGAGGTCGCCGTCGCCGTCCACGTCCGCCGCCGCGATTGATAACGTGTCCGCGCTGCCGCCGGGCAGCTCGATGCTCGTCGGGAAGGTGCCGTCACCCGCGTTGAGCAGAACTCGGCTGGAACTGCCATAGTTCCCAAGCAGCACGTCGAGGTCGCCGTCGCCGTCCACGTCCGCCGCTGCCATCGAGGACGTGTACGCGCTGCCGCCGGGCAGCTCCGGCAGCTCGATGCTCGTCGGGAAGATGCCGTCGCCCGCGTTGAGGAGCACTCGGCTGGGACTGCCAAAGTTCCCAAGCAGCACGTCGAGGTCGCCGTCGCCGTCCACGTCCGCTGCTGCGATCGAGTACGTGTTCGCGCTGCCGCTGGGCAGCTCGATGCTCGTTGGGAAGGTGCCGTCGCCCGCGTTGAGGAGCACTCGGCTGGGACTGCCATCGTTGCCAAGCAGCACGTCGAGGTCGCCGTCGCCGTCCACGTCCGCAGCCGCGATCGAGTACGTGTCCGCGCTGCCGCCGGGCAGCGTGATGCTCGTCGGGAAGGTGCCGCCGCCCGCGTTGAGCAGCACGCGGCTGGGACTGATAAAGTTCCCAAGCAGCACGTCGAGGTCGCCGTCGCCGTCCACGTCCGCCGCCGCGATTGATAACGTGTTCACGTCGCCGCCGGGCAGCTCGATGCTCGTCGGGAAGGTGCCGTTTCCCGCGTTGAGCAGCACGCGGCTTGGACTGCTATCGTTTCCAAGCAACACGTCGAGGTCGCCGTCGTCGTCCACGTCCGCAGCCGCGATCGAGTACGTGTCCGCGCTGCCGCCGGGCAGCGTGATGCTCGTCGGGAAGGTGCCGCCGCCCGCGTTGAGCAGCACTTGGCAGGGACTGCCATAGTTCCCAAGCAGCACGTCGAGGTCGCCGTCGCCGTCCACGTCCGCCGCCGCGATCGAGTACGTGTTTGCGTCGCCGTCGGGCAGCGTGATGCTCGTTGGGAAGGTGCCGTCGCCCGCGTTGAGCAGCACGCGGCTGGAACCGCCATCGTTCCCAAGCAGCACGTCGAGGTCGCCGTCGCCGTCCACGTCCGCAGCCGCGATGGAGCGCGTGTCCGCGCTGCCGCCGGGCAGCTCGATGCTCGTCGGGAAGGTGCCGTCGCCCGCGTTGAGCAGCACGCGGCTTGGACTGCCATAGTTCCCAAGCAGCACGTCGAGGTCGCCGTCGCCGTCCACGTCCGCCGCCGCGATCGACCACGTGTTTGCGCTGCCACTGGGCAGCTCAAAGCTCGTCGGGAAGGTGCCGTCGCCCGCGTTGAGCAGCACTCGGCTGGGACTGACCGAATTCCCAAGCAGCACGTCGAGGTGGCCGTCGCCGTCGACGTCCGCCGCTGCAATCGAACCCGTTGACGCGCTGCCGCCTGACAGGACGGAGCTGCGAAACTGGATGACAGCCTCACTGGAGCCCAGTAGCTCTCCTCCAGTCCTCGCCATTGGCTTGGGCAGGCGCAGGCATCCGGTCTCGTTGCTCAAGTGGCACGCCGGCGGCGAGAGCGATGCTCTGGTTCCTGGTGCGGGCTTCGCCCGGGCGGGCCTGGGCATGGCGACGCAGCCCACTCGCCCTGGTGCCGAGCAGTTGGGCGGTGCGAACGCCGTCGGGTGGCCGCCAGGCTGGAGGTCATGCGCATAGTCCCGAGGGGGAGGGTACCGCCGGCGAAGAGTTACGTTCCGTGCCTCGAGAGCCCAGCCAGGCTGAGCCGGTCTGGGCGGCTGCGCTGGCGGGCGCGATGGTGGCGAGGGCGGAGATGGCGGTGGTGATGGCGGAGGCGGCTGGGGCGGTGGCGAGGGTGGTGGTAGCGACGGGGGTGGCTCGGGTGACGGTGATGTCTGTGCGCCGGCGAAGCCCACTACCAGGGTGAGGAAGAGCACGCCGACGAGCCGAGGCGCGGACCCAAAGCGGCCCGCAGAGCAGCGCCAAGCAGAGGGTCGGCACGAGGGAGAGGTAGCGCTGATGGCACGACGGCCCTCGGGCGGCGGCGGCCCCGGGATGGAGGCGAGGGCCGAGGCGCCAAGGTGCTCCGGAAAGGCCTGGACGGCACCGTACAGTACCGCGCAGAGCAGACCGAGCATCGCCAGCATGCTGGGAAGAGGAGCCGGGGCCGTCGTGGACGAGCGCGCCTGCGGCATGGAATCCGAAACCATCTCGTGCGCCGCCTCCGCGATGTCGATGGTCTTCTTTGCCTTGAAGGCATCGGTCTCAGGCAGCCCGCCCAGATAGCTGATGATCGAGACCATCAGCGTCGTCTGGATGTCATCGAGCGTCGGGTCCACCTTCGCGCCCGTCGACGTCATGTTGGAGAGCGACTTGGCCGCGACGGGCGCCTTGAGGGTTTCGAGAGAGCCGCGCGTGCAGGCCTGCGCCGCGTCGAACGTCGTCGTGGAGAAGGTGTCGACGAGCTGGGCGGTCTCGGCAGCCACTTGCACATTGGTCAGAGAATAGCCGTGGGAAGAGACCCTGTTGACAGTGATGAAGTCGTAGTCGTCCTCGGTGGCAAACTCGTTGGAGGCAAACTCGGTGGCGCAGTCACAATCCGAGGCATACCCAGGAGCACCGATGCACGTGTTCGCGAACTGCTGCGCATCGGCGAAGCTCACCATCAAGAGGAGGAGGATGCGGGCGAGCCGAGGCGCGGCCCCGAAGCGGCCCACCGAGCTGCGCCAAGCAGAGTCATGATCTGGCGTGGTTAAGCTCACCATCAGGGCGACGAAGAGGTTGCGGACCCACGAGGGGGGAGAGGGGTGCAGCACCGACGGCGAAGGAGGGAGGCCTCTCGCACGTTACAGGACCATTTTGGCCCGTGTGAACGTTCGTGTGAACCCGGGTTTTTCTGAACGAAAACCTCACTGCCGCTCCCCCCCCCCGCTCCCGGAGCGGCGCCTTAGGAAATTAAATTCCGAAAGTCTAGCACGAGCCAAGAGACAATTGCAGATTCCAAGTTTTGAGTGCCGATTGCATGTGGCCGATTGGCCGATTGACGAACAGTGAAATACACAGTCTTTTTTGGAGGAGTTCATCATGCTTGGCGGCCAAATAGCGGCTACATGTACATGTATTGCTATTTATTACATGTAGTGGCCCTACTATTACAGTATTATTAGTGGCCCTGCGCGACGTAGAAGCCCTCCTCCTCCTGGAGGCTGGAGCAGCTGCACGATCGCCCCAACGGTCCTACCGGTCAGGTCGGCCTCGGCTGTGGGCGCCGCAATCTTGGCCAGCAGCAGCTTATCGAGCTCGACCCGCAGCTGACGAAACACGGAAACAGGACGGCCACGCGCGGCGGCGCCTCAAACTCCATCCAACCATCGATGGTGATCGTCTGCTCCGCGTGGCGCACCTGACGGGGGGATTGTTTGGGCTTCGTCGTGAGCGCTTGCATGCGGGGACATGGAGCGGGGCATGAGCGGGCATGCCGGGCAATGGCATTGACGATCAACCTTGAGCTCGCCTCCAAATAAGAGGAGCGGGTAGGGCATCACCATTGACGAATCTCGCAGGTACACGCGCCCGGTGCGCACCTATGTCCGTAGAAGCACGTGCCAAGATCAGAGGCTCATCACAGGCTCATCAGAGGGTCATCAGAAGGTAATCAGAGGCTCATATGTGGGAAACGTGTTTACGTGTTCTGCGGACTGACATTCCCACACTCTCGTGGACCCTTCTGCTTTGATCTTACCATCCATTCACATTCACACGAGCGTTTGTCGGAGCTGACCCCGATGCTGGCCGATGCCGGTGTCGAGCTCGCGGCAAGCCCGAGCTCCCTTGGCACCATTTGGCCGCCGCGTCCGGTGAGCGTCATTTTGATCATTGGAGCAGACGGGTGTGGCAGCGAAGCTCTCACCTTGGCCTTGGGCCGGCAGCTCGGCGTCGTGCTGCCCAAGCCTCCTCACAGTGCAGCAAGCGGCGCGAGGCCGCTCCTCGGCACCGAGTTCGTCTCTGCAGAGGATCGATACACGCGCGGCTGGGCCTGGTACATGGCCCACTACGTGCTCAACGCGAGCGTTCGCGCCATCGTCGACGGCAGCCCGGGCTACCTCTCCGCACCGTATGCCGCCGCACGGCTTAACTCCGTGCTGGCGAGGCCAAGCAGCCACCGGATCGTGGCTGTGCTGCGTGATCCCGTCGAGCAGGCGTGGGTGCGCTGGCGCGCGCTGCTGGCGATGCCGCATGAGCGCGACGACGACGAGGGTGCCTTTCTCGTCCCTTACCTCTCGCCTCGCAACTTTACTCAAAAGGTGACGCGCGAGGCGTCGGCGCTCCGGCGCTGCCTGAGCGGTCGCCTCGTCGAGCGCCATGGTGAGCGCCAAGGCGGCAGCGGAGGCGGCGGCGGCGGCAGGAGCAGAAGCGGCGCGAGAGGCGGTGGCGTACACAGCGGACGCAGCAGCAGCAGCAGCAGCAGCAGCAGCGGCAGCAGCGGCATGAGCACGACGTACATCAGTTCCGAAACCTGGCAGCGCTGCCTTGCAGTTGCATGCGGCTGGTCGGGCTGCGTGCTCGGCGGCGCCATGTATGGACCGCAACTGCGCACATGGCGGCAGGCGTATGGCGCGGGCCAGGTGCGAGTCGCTTGATTGCCACTGATTGCCTTTGATTACCACTGATGACCTCCCTTGATGGCGCGGGCCAGGTGCGAGTCGCTTGATTGCCACTGATGACCATTGATTACCACTGATGACCTCCCTTGATGGCGCGGGCCAGGTGCGAGTCGCTTGATTGCCACTGAGGGCCATTGATTACCACTGATGACCTCCCTTGATGGCGCGGGCCAGGTGCGAGTCGCTTGATTGCCACTGAGGGCCATTGATTACCACTGATGACCTCCCTTGACGGCGTGGGCCAGGTGCGAGTCGCTTGATTGCCATAGATGGCCATTGATTGCCACTGATGACCTCCCTTGACGGCGCGGGCCAGGTGCTCATCATGACGCTGAACCAGCTCGTCGAGGCGCCCAGCACGGCGCTGCGAGGGCTCCTCGAGTGGACGGGCCTCGCCCAACACGGCGCCCAGAATGGCGCCCAACACGGCGCTTTCGCCGAGGCATCGGCTCTCCTCGCGACACACGCCCGGCTTGCCGTGCATGCAGGTAGAGACGTACCAACCGACGCCGCCTGCATGCGCGCCTCTGACGGCCACTGATTGCGTGCCTCATCAGGTAGAGACGTACCAACCGATGCCGACGCGATCCTTCGTCCCTTTTACGCGCCCTTTGCCGCGAGCGTGAGGCGCGAGCTTCGGCTGCTGCGACAGCCGGTGCGGTCGGCGCGTGAGGACCCTTGGCTGTGGGCGGATGAAGGGGTGCCCATCACGGCGCGCCGGGAGCCTTGGGCGGATGAAGGGGTGCCCATCACGGCGCGTCGGGACCCTTGGGCGGATGAAGGGATGCCCATCACGGCGCGTGAGGACCCTTGGGTGGGGGTGCCCTCGACGGCGGTGACGAGGGCAGCAGCGGCAGCGACGGCGACGGCGACAGCCATCGGGAACAGGCCACCGCCCGACACGACGCCGCCCGACACGACGCCGCCCGACACAACGCCGCCCGACACGGCGCCACCCGACACGACGCCGCCCGACACGACGCTACCATCCGTCTTCCTCCTCGGCGGCGAGAAATGCGGCTCGACGTCCCTCGCCTTCGCCCTCTCCCGCCACCCACAGGTGCTTCGTCGCTTGAATGGGCATGGGCTTCGTCATTTGAGTGGCATGGGATTCGTCACTTGATTGGCATGGGATTCCCAAACGGCCTTGTCTCGTGATCCCATCTGCTTTGGGATGGCTACTTGATGACTACTCAGTGGCTTCTTGGTGGCTACCTGATCACCATTTGAAAGGCCATTTACCCCCCCTCTCCCCCCTATCTCCCCCCCTCCCCCCTCTC
>Ga0210241_100090_pt1 | contig 65450 bp, 38 predicted proteins | sample ChrtobMetP5a_8mM_FD_155488 | JGI IMG/M metagenome (GOLD analysis project Ga0210241, IMG submission 155488) | Chrysochromulina tobin associated microbial communities from unialgal haptophyte culture, Seattle, Washington, United States - P5a_8mM | ecosystem: Host-associated > Algae > Haptophytes >...
GCCACTCATCTCACAGCACATTCCACACACGATCCTTCCATACTGGGAGTCCTTTCCTAATACGGTAACAGGGAGTCGTGTAGTGAGTCGGGTACGGTCTACCCCGTAGAGTGTATGGTATTCAACAAAGGCCTTCCCTTCCTCGCCAATAAAGTTTCTCGACAGCCTGTATAGGGTATGTATAGGGATGCAGACAGGAAGGTTGTTCACACAGGAGGTATCTTTCCGTGGCCATCAGATAGGCACGTGGTGCTTACAAATCAAAGTTTGGGAATTGGGCGACAAACTTACTCGATTTTTGTCAGCGCGCCATTAACGCGCATAGCGTCGGCGATTGCAGTGATGCCCTCTGCAGTGTAGGTGCCATGTTGGCCGCGGTAGTCAGTCCAGACGCCACAGAGCTGGTTGTTGGAGAGGTCGACGCTCGTCAGCACGCCGTTGGCACCAAGAGCGGCGGCAAGCTCCTTGATGCCCATCATGTCTTCGCTGTAGTTGGTGAGCTGATTCGAGGACAGGTCGATGCTCTTCAGCGCGCCGTTGACGCCGATCAGTGAGGCGATCACGATGGCGGAGGCAACACCGAGGCCTTTGCGAGAGAGGTCGAGCGACTCGACTGGCTCGGTGCCCTTAAGCTTCTTGATGGGCAGCGCATAGCCGTCGAGATTCACCTGTGCACGGAGAGCGCAAGCTCTTCGCTCAGAACAGGTCATAATTCATGGGCCAGAGTTCAGCGTACCTCCGTCAGCGCGCCATTGATTCCTACCATCTTGGCCACGTGCTTGGCTCCTGCTGACCCACCAATGTTGCTGCCGCGGATGTCGAGCTCCTTAAGCGTCGTGTTCTGTTCTAGAGCCTCGCAGATGGCCTTGGTGCCCTCCTCCTCCAAATGGTTGCGGGCAAGCGACAGCTTCGTCAGCCCGCCATTGACGCGCAGAGCGTCGGCAATCGCCGTGATGCCCACTGCAGTGTAAGTTCCTCTATGGTGATAATCGAGGCCGCACAGCTGGTTGCTGGAGAGGTCCAGGCTCGTCAGCCCGCCTGTGACAGCTACCATAGCGGTCACAGCGTTTGCTCCAACTGGACTGATGCCGTTGTTCTCGAAGTTGAGCGACGCGAGCTTGGTCTCCTTGTTATTCTGGATGGCCTTGCAGACTGCGCTTACGCCCTCATCATCGAGGCGGTTAGAGGACAAATTCAGGGCCGTCAGCCCGCCGTTGACGCCAAGCATCTTGGCCACGTGCTTGACTCCTGCTGACCCTCCAATGTTGCTGCCACCATAAAAGCTGCCGCTGATGTCAAGCTCCTTGAGCGTCTTGTTCTGTTCTAGTGCCTCGCAGATGGCCTTGGTGCCCTCCTCCCCCAACTTGTTGTTGGCGAGTGACATTTTGGTCAGCCCGCCTGTGACAACGGCCTGTGACAGGTCCGACGCCAGCAATATTGCATCGGGCGGCTGGAGGCCTTTGCCGAAGAAGACAGCGGTGGTTTGATCGCGCCGGATGCCGCAGAGCGAGATACCCTTCTGCTTGGCAACCTCAGCGAGCATCTTGGCGGACTTCGCATCAAGCTGATTGCCCAGGAGGTTGGTCAACGTCAGCGCGCCTGTGACGCTCGTGCGGAGAGCCTCGGTGATCAGCTTGACACCAGCAGGGCTGATGTTCTCGGAGGCCGCGTCCAAAGACATGATCTTGCTGTCCTTGTTGCCGCAGATGGCGGCAAAGATGGCGCCCCAGCCCTCGTCCCCGAGCGTGTTGCCCCCGAGGTCGACGGACGTCAATGCGCCTGTGACAATGGCCTGTGATAGGTCCGACGCCAGCAGGATCGCATCGCGCGGGTTGCGGTCTTGGCTGGAGAAGTCAGCGGCGGTCTGGTCACGCCGAATGCCGCAGAGCGAGATACCCTTCTGCTTGGCAACCTCAGCGAGCATCTTGGCGGACTTCGCATCAAGCTGATTGCCCAGGAGGTTGGTCAACGTCAGCGCGCCTGTGACGCTCGTGCGTAGAGCCTCGGTGATCAGCTTGACACCAGCAGGGCTGATGTTCTCGGAGGCCGCGCCCAAAGACATGATCTTGCTGTCCTTGTTGCCGCAGATGGCGGCAAAGATGGCGCCCCAGCCCTCGTCCCCGAGCCGGTTGCCCCTGAGGTCGACAGACGTCAATGCGCCTGTGACGCTCATGCGGAGAGCCTCGGTGATCAGCTTGACACCAGCAGGGCTGATGTTGTCGCAGGACGAATCCAGAGACATGATCTTGCTGTCCTTGTTGCCGCAGATGGCGGCAAAGATGGCACCCCAGCCCTCGTCCCCGAGCGTGTTGCCCCTGAGCTTGACGGACGTCAATGCGCCTGTGACAACAGCCTGTGACAGGTCCGACGCCAGCAGGATCGCATCGGGCGGCTGGAGGCGTTTGTTGCAGAAGTCAGCGGCGGTCTGGTCACGCCGAATGCCGCAGAGCGAGATGCCCTTCTGCTTGGCGACCTCAGTGAGCATCTTGGCGGACTCCGCATCGAGCTGATTGCCCAGAAGGTTGGTCACCGTCAGCACGCCCATGACAGGCACGAGGTACGCAAGAAGCATTCCACCCTCGACGCCGATATTTCTCTTTTGCAGGTCGAGCTCAGAGACGGAGTCGTCGCGCATCATCTGCACCGGTATGCCGCGAATCTCGCCAGAGCCGGCGCAGGCGACAGCTGCAAGCAGTAGCTCGAGCGGCGGCTCGCCCTCTCCCTCGATGCAGCTGAGGAGAGCAGTGTAGCTTCCAAGGAGCTTCCAAGCCCTCCGTGGCCTCTCGGCAGGGCCACCAAAGAACAGGCCCTCCTCCTCGTCCTCGTCCTCATCCCTCTCGTCCAGATCCACCTCGCGGACCGCGGCCACACTCACCTCGAAGCCCTCCCAACGCAATCGGGCCAGGTTGGGCAGCATCCTCCCCGCCGCCGCCGCCTCCCATGGCCGGCCCGCGTCGACGAGGACCTTGATGTTGAGATCGGTGATCTCAGCCATCTGAGTCGGCGCGGGCTGACCCTCGCAGCGGCTGAGGCGGGAGCAGAGCACGCGCCGCGCGAGCGCCAACCACGATTGGCTCACGCCCTTGAGCTCGACCAGCGTGCCCACGTCGACCATGCCCAGCGCCACCTCCTTGGCATCGTCTGTGACTGCCATCCCCGACAGCGAGGGCTGCGGTTGGAGCAGCGCGGGTGCTCCCCCCGCAGAGCCCACCGTGGCTTCTGACAGCTGTCCCTCCGGCGAGAACGCCGGCTCGGCGAGTGCCGCCACACGTTCATCCGCATTGCCAAAGCCTTCCGTTGCGCCGAGCAGCTCTCTCAGCTCATTGGCACATTTGCCGTTGAGGCGTGTGCCGAGGGCGCACTGCGCATGATTGAGCGCCCTTGGGGCGTCGAGGAAGCTGGCGCCCTCGACGAGCCTGAAGAGCTCCGAGATCGAGCACTGCTCGAGCCGAGCCGGCATGGAGTCGGCCTCGCACATCTCCCGGAGCACTGCCAGCTCTGCCGCTGCAATCATCGGCACCGGGTAGACGCCATCTTCGGTTGGAGCGTCGTCCATCATGTCTTTGAGCGTGCCTGCTTGCTGGGCCACCCGGCGCGTCCACTCGACAGCCTCGCCCTCGCGCGCCCGCAAGCGCACGCGCTCCTGACCGTCAGTCATTTTGTTAGCGGTCAGTGTGGACCAATTTCATGTGTGGTCAAAACAAAGACTTATATGAAGAAAAAAGGAGATGTTTCGGGAGATAGGGTGAGCAGCTGTTAACAGCCAATTCACCGCCCTTTCACAGCGTGTGCGCATGGCAGGCTGCGCTGTGCACGATGCTGACGACACATGGTCGTACCGCAATGCGATGATTCTGGCCCCGATGGTGCGCATCAACTCGCTCGCCTTTCGTACGCTCTGTGCCGAGCAGGGCGCGTCGATGGTGTATTCCGAGGAAATCGTGGATCGGTGCTTGTCCGAGTCGAAGCGCGTGGTGAATGCAGCACTCGGCACCGTCGACTTTGAGTCGAACAACGAGCGCGGTGGCGGGCGTGTGGTCTTTCGAACCACGCCGAACGAACGCGTGGTCCTGCAGCTCGGCACTGCGTCGGGCCCAGCAGCACTGCTGGCCGCCCAGGTCGCAGCCGCAGATGTGCGAGCCATTGACATCAACATGGGTTGCCCGGTCAAGTTTTCTGTGCAGGGCGGCATGGGGTCGGCGCTGCTCTCACAGCCTGAGCGTATCCGCGATATCTTGACGACGCTGCGGCGCAACCTGCCCGCGTCGATGCCCCTCACATGCAAGATCCGTTTACTCGATGCGACTCAGGAGACGATCGAGCTGGCTAAGCTCATCGAGTCGTGCGGCGTGTCTGCGCTTGCCGTGCACGCGCGCCGGCGTCACGATCGGCCGCGACACTGGGCACAGTGGGATCAGTTCGCCATCCTGCGCGAGACGCTGCCACGCTCGCTGCCGGTCATCCTCAACGGTGACGTCTTCGCGCCAGAGGACGTGCCACGAGCGCTCGCGATCACCGGCGCGGACTCACTCATGCTCGCGCGTGGTGCGCTGTGGAACCCGTCCATATTCCGGTCGTCCTCGCTGCTCGTCGACGGATGGGATGTGACTCGAGCTGGTGGTGCCGCCGCTGCCGCTGCTGCCGCCGTTGCTGCGGCTGCCACCGCCGCGCCGCCGGCTGCGCCTCCAACCATTCACACCATGCTCACACAGGCGGAGTGCGTCAAGCGCTACTTTGAGCTCGGTGAGGCGACTCAGTGCCCACTAGGCAACCTCAAGTACACGGCGATGCTCATGCTGGAGGGCGCGGGGAAGCTCGAGCCCTTCCGGCTCATCCAATCCGCGAAGACGCTCGCTGACTTGCATGCAGCGGCCGCCGCGTGCGCTGCGCACCCGCACTTCACGCAGCCGGGGGGTGCCTTCTGCCCAGCGATCCTCGAGCCGCCACCCGACCTGCCCGCGGCCATCGAGCTGACGGCCAATTCGTGGCGGCGCAAGCCCAACTGGTGGAAGCCCGGAGCGTCGTTACCGACGCTCAAGCCGGGGGAGGGTCGTTATAAGGCGACCAAGCAGCACGCGAAGGATGTGGTCGGTCGCCCCGACCACTGGTCGGGAGCTGAGGGGGCGCCCGTGCCGGTCGCAGCGGATGAGGCAGAGGCGGTGGGCCGGTCAGACGCCGCGGCAGTTGCCGAGCCCGAGGATCTAGATGAGCAACGGCCCGCAAAGTGCTCGCGCGTCGAGGCAGATTCGACAGACGTTAGCCGCGGTGTGGGCTAGCTCTCGTTGGCAGTCCAAGTACGTTACTTGGTGAGTATTTTTGCCCGACCCACCGGCGGACGGCACCACCTGCCCCCTAAACAATCCCAAACAGATAACAGTCACGAATCTCTCTCCATTCTTTCAACCCGCCCAAGCAAGTCCGAGTGTGAGCTCTCTTCGGAATTGAAGATGATGACCACTACTCCCCGTTTTCCCCACAGGGGAGTCGGGCGCGCTCGGCGAAGTGCGGGTGACCCTCACAATGAGAAAGGAGGGGCTGGATGATGACGGTAATTGGCCCCCGGACGGACGACTAATGCGGTCGACTCTGGCCGACCCCAGGGCAGAGCGGCCCGCGGCGGTGTCTAGACGACATCCAAAAGCCAATTCTGCGCCGCCTGATCCGATAGATAGGCGGCTGCGCAAACTGCAAAAGAAGGCGGAGCGCTTCAAGCTGGACACTGAGCTACGCCAGCTGGATGCCGAGATCCCGCTTTCGCCGCTGCCACGTATCGCCCCTCCCAACCGGCCGAAAAAGGGCTGGGCGGTATCGGCGGCGGCGAGCGTAGCCGACGTGGCAGCAGCCGCTGCTGCAAAGCGAGCGGCTGCCGCTGACGCTGAGCGCAAGCAACGTCTTGCAGCCGCGGAGAGAGCCGCTGCCGAGGCTCAAGCAGCGGAGCAGGTGGCCGCTGCAGCAGCAGAGGAGGCGGAGTTGGCGGCACAGGCGGCAGCCGAGCGTCGCGCTGCCGAAATGCGCGGCGGCGAGCGGCGGCGCCGGCCTCGCAGCAGCGCAGAGAGGCTGCTCGACGAGCAGCAGCAGCAGCAGCAGCAGCAGCAGCAGCAGCAGCAGCAGCAGCATTACCATCACCATCACCACCCGGTCCCGGTCCAGACTGGCTGGTCAGATGGTGACTTATCTGCGACGGCGCTCGCTGCTGACGCATTGCGACATCACGTGCTGGCCAACGATTGGGTAGGCGCTGCGCGCGTAGCCGTGGCGATGGCCGTGCACACTTCGCTTGATGAGGCCGCCCTCGAGGCCGCCGCGCCGACCGCCGCCTCCTCTCCAAGGATAGACGTGTGGCCGCGTGAGGAGTGGATGGTGGCCGCACCGATGGGGCACGAGTCGCGCTTCGAGCGCGGTGTGGAGGCGCTGTCGGGACCGCGTGAAACCACCGAGTGCAATGCAGCGCAGCTAGGGACGCCCCCGATGCTCATGACACAGCCGCCATCGCCGTCATTGCGTCCACCATCGTACCTCGCTCGGAGCGGCACGCTTGCATCTTCGGCTGCAAAGCTATTGCCGCCGCCCGCATTGCACCCGCCGCGACCTGCCGAGTCCGCGCAGAATGCGACGCTGCCACCGGAATCGCCCGCGCCGCCTTCCGCCCAGATCGCCCAGCTGTCCGAGATGCGCGAGCTCACACCTCGCGCGCTGCGCGCTCGTATGCTCGAGCGGGACGCGCCGCACCCCCAGGCGGGCTACGCTGCGCTCGTCGACTACTCTCTCTCTCTGCAGAAGCAGCGCGCTGCGCTCGCTGATCAGAGAGACGCGAGTGCTGGCGAGCGCAGCTTTGTAGGGGTTGCACAGGCCGCTGCTCATCGGCGCGCAACTGCCCTTGCTGAGAGCAGCCGGCACGGGGCTCAGCTCGCACGCAAGGCGCGCGGCGGACCCGAGCCGTTCGTGAGCCCCCCGACCTTACTCGAGCCACGTGCGGCGAAGGCCAACATGCGCCGTATTGAGCGTGAGGAGCAGAAGCTCTTCGAGCGCGAGCAGCGCCGGCTGGCTGAGGAGTCCGAGGCCGCCCGTACAGGAATCCCACCCATCAAGCAGCGCATCGCCTCCCTCGTTGACGATCTAAACGAGCCGCGACCACCGCCGCGAGACTTTGACGCCGAGATCAATGCGCTGCTCGACCGCTACAGGACGTGAACCAGCATCCGCGCGCGGACGCATATCGTATTCGTATTGATCCCCGCGCGGATCGCCGGGCTCGTTCGCTTTAATAGTGTTTCGTATATAGTCTTACGTTAACATCCACACGTACGGTAATAGAAATTATAGGTTTCGTATAGACTATCGAGTATCGTACGAGTGTGTACTGTCTCGTATTGAAGACAGACTCTGAGACCAGACTATACGACCAGACGCGCGGTGTCCCCACTGTGACGGACCCACCGCGCCGACGCGGCCTCGCGGGAGACCGGTCGCGCGCCGTCCACGCCGAGGGATTGTCGTCCCACCCCTAGGTCGTACACTGAACATGCGACACTGCGAATCGTGAACACGCACACCAAGGGACACCCAAACGTTGCTCTCACAGAACGTCGCCGCGCTGAACGGGCCTGCATCATGTTGCGCGTGTGCGTGATTCTCGCGTGGTTGGTTCTCAGGTTGGTTCTAGCCGCTTGCGCGGGTCGGGGCGAAGCGCTGGGCCTGCTTGAGCTTGTGATGAGCGTCCTGCTGCCGGATGTCGAAGGTACCCGGAGGGAAGACCAGTGGCACCTCCTTAGGGCGCGTGGCCTTCACGATGGGCACGCTCCCACCCTTGACCCAAGAAAGTTCGTTCTCAGGACTGCTTTTCGGCAGTGGCCTCTCCGCCGCAGGTGCGGATTCGGCAGGTTGGAATCCGCGAGCGGCTGCGCGCGCGACCGCTTCACGCGCCGCGAACGCTGCGGTGGCAGGCGCCGGCGCCTGGCGAGCCTGCTCGTCGCGGTCGGCGACCGTCTGCGAGCGCGTGACCGGGCGGGGCTTTCCCTTGTCGCCCGGCTGGCTGTAGGCTTCCGTACCGGAGAGCACACCACGGATGCCCATCGAATAGAGTTCGAGCAGCTCGTTGGCCTCGGACGCCTCGCGGGCGTTCTTCTCCGCCTGCTGCTGTTTGAGCACATCGCGCATCTTCGCAGCCTGTTGGTCCTTGACGAGCGCGCTCCTCCGCTCCTCCGCAGAACAGCCGTCCGCTGTCTGCCGGCGCGTCACGCGCACGACCGTCTGTATCTGAGGCCGCGCAGGATCGAAGAGCGCGTGCTGCTTGCGAACATCGCTCAGGTGGTCGCGTGCCGAGTGGCGCGGCAGCATAGGCGGGGCATCCTTCCGGTGCACCAGCGGGTTTGCATCCGCGCGCGACAGCCACTCGACCGCTGGCACGACTTCGGTGGAGCGATCGCCGTCGACATACCGCTCATAGCTTACCGAAAGTTTCCGCATCTCCTCCTCGGCCGTCGGAAGGGTTGAGTACTCCCGCCGCGGATACGTCGTCGGCCCAGGCTTCAGGTCGCCGGTCGGCGACTCGCCCTCGCGCATGCTGGGCCGCCGCTCGAGCGGCGAGCGCTGCGACGGCGAGTCGCGTTTCTTTGGGTCATTGCGGTAAGAGACGCTGGCCGTCGATTCGAAGCGCGTCTTCTTATCTGGCGCCCAAACGTCTGTATCGGCACCGGCGTGGACGCCAGTCATCGTGTACTCGGGCGGGTCATGCTTCTGCGCAAACTGCTTGGTGGCTCGGGTCCGGTGATAGAGGTATTGTCCGGCGTACTCAGCCCCTTGCTGCTGACGCACCTCCGCCTTCCATTCCTGCGGCAAGGTGCGCCCGGATAGGCGTGCTGACATCAGCAGGGTGTCATGCTCGAACTGCATGGTGGATGAGGGCGAGGACGAGGACGAGGAAGCTGACGGCCTCCCTGTAACCCGCGGGAGGTCGAGGGAAAAGAGTGGAGAAATTCGACAAATGTTTGGATGCATTCCAAATTCGACATGTTTGGAAGGAGAGAAACAGACTGTAAACATTCATTCGAGACCTCGACGTCTCGAGGATGCGAAAAAGTCTTAGTCCTAAGCCGGAGCGGACGCCCGCGGGCTTGCTCAGTATATTAAAGTACGCGAAATCAGTCCGCGGTCCAAACTCATGCGAGCCTGTTCTGTGTTCTCCTGTGTCCTCGTCCGGTGTGTGTATGTTGCACGCAGCTACTGCCCGTCACATTTCAACCGCCTGCTCTTTCATCATAGCCGCTCATTCGCCGCTGCACATGAGCAACACCGTCTCGTCGTCGACCTCCATGGTCGTCGTCGTCGTCGACGTCGTGCTCATGACGCCGGCCGCGGTCTGGGTAGCTTGCGGAGGCTGCAGCAGCGGCGGCGGCGGCGGCGGCTGCGGCTGCTGCTGTGGCGGCTTCGGCGTCGCCTGCTCGAGAGGCGGCTGTGGGAGCGGCTGCGCCGGCGTGGTCGTGTACACCATCGGCTTCTCCACCGGCTGTGCCTCGTCCTCCATGAGCATGGCCTCGTCATCAACCTCATCAGGGGCATCCGCGCCAAAGACGGCATCAAGGGCGGCTTCGACAGCGGAGGCGACCACTGCGGCGGCCACCCGCTCCTCAACGGTACCCTCCGCGACGGATCCCTCGGCATTGGCCGCCGCAGCGAGCTCGGCCTCCTTGGCTGCTTTGCGCTTGGCGGCATATAACTGACGCGAGGCTTGACGCGCAGCCTTGAGTGCCTCGGCGCGCGCGGTCGCGGCGCGCTCGGCGTTGGCGATCTCGACACTCGCCTTGGCGGCGGCACCCGTGCGCAGCAACGCATCCGAGATGTGATGCAGCGCGTGCAGCAGCATCGTCTTAACCTGCAGCTTGTCCTCGCTCAGGTGGTGGCCGCGCGGCAGCTTGGCGAACTGGTCCGTGAGCTGCACGCATCGGTGAGCGTTTTCGGGCGACACAAAGTCGAGTGCCACCTTGACACACGACGAGAGGTTGCGCACCTGATGGGATGAAGACGGCACATGCGGTGTGAGGATGGCACACGAGGTGTTTGCATGTGCAGTTGGCACACTAGTTGTGAAGATGGCAGTTGGTGAAGGGTGGGCACACGAGAGGAGAAGGATAGGCACACGAGAGGCTGCGCACCTGATGAGGACATCCAGCTGGGATGAAGATGGCGTCGCCGTGTCGCTGGACGAAGCGCCAGCCACGCACGCCGTATTGGTCGCGCAGCCGCTTGCGCAGCGTGTCGTCGAGGTAGAAGAGCTGGTCGTGCACTGGGTTGTTGGTGATCTCAATGTCGCGCTCGCGGGCGACTGCGTGCAGGAGCTTGAGGATCGCCTCCGTGTCCTCCCAACGGTAAATGTCCCAGATGGCGCCGTGCTGGGAGGAGAGCTCGCCGAGCTCGTCATCGTGCAGCAGCAGCCCCTCGTCCTCCTCATCCGAATCGTTCTCGCCCTCGTCGAAGCCCACGTCGACCATCACGTTCACCGCGTCCGATACGTCGCAGTGCAGGTTGGTGTGCCCACCCTTTTTGGTTGCAGGATCCATCCCGCGCCAACTCGCGTGCCGCCCGTACGCATTGTACATCTTAGGCCCAAGGTCGGGCGGAACGTACTGGCGTGGAAAGTACTTGGCGAGGTTGAGCACGCCGTCGCGGTGCGTGTATTGCGGGACGGGGAGCGCCTGCATCAGGTCCTCAAAGTACTCCGGCATCTTGCCCTGGAAGTCCTGGTCCGGAGGCCAGTCTTTCAGCTTGAGCATCATACGGCGGAAGGTGTCGGGGCAAAGGGCGCGAGTCCAGGGCTGGAGGTAGCCCGCGAAAAAGTGGGCAAGCGTGAGCCAGTGCACCGACTTGCCATCCCGACAATCGATCATCTGGACCTGCTCGGCCCCAAAGCGCTGCAGGAAGCCACGCGGCGACCACGAGCGGCGCAACTTGTCCTGCACGCCCGGGATCACGACCGGCTCGCCGCGCCGCCAGCGCTGTTGGAAGTCGACGAGCTGGCGCGCCGAGTCAGACGAGGGTCCCATGCGGATCGACGCGCCCGCAAAGTTCACAGGTGGATGCTTGGCCACCTCGCGCTCCGGCGGCAGCTGCGCCACGAGCGACTCGACTGTCTCGACAAGCTTGGCGAGCTCCTCGCGTGGCATCTTGACGGCGCGCTCGTACACATGCTCGTGCGGCGCCTGCGCCTGCTCCTCCTCCTCCTGCACGTTGTCGCGCCATGAGAGACGTTGCCGGCCGTCGCTGCGCTCGCCGCCTCCGGCGCCCCCGCCGCCGCCCCCGCCGCCGCCGCCGCCGCCGCCGCCGGTCGACTTAGTTTCGCCGCGGCGCTGCGGCATCTTTAGAGGGTGGACGAGCGGCATCGACTCGCGCGGCTCGGACTTGCCACCCGTCTTCACGAGGTCGCGCGCGCGGAAGTAGGCGGACACCCCCGTGCTGAGCTGCACGATCAGGTAGCCGTTACGTGCAGCCACTACCTTGCCATTGGCGCCCGCGTGCACCTTGCCGTTCGACACCGTCACTGTGTGTCCCACGTCAATATCCGTCACGCGCCGCGCCTTGACCACCGACGTGTACACGCGCCCGTTGGCGCCGTGGCGCACAACGCCGCCGCTGCCGCCAAAGATCGTCCCATCGTACCGGTTGTGCGCGTTGAGCGACGACCGATACGGTGCGATCGGGAGCGCCGAAGGGACAATGCTTGTTGGCTCATAAGCCGCCGGGTTATACGGCGCGTTGTACTCATTGACCGCGGGCGCCATGGATTTCACAGGGCGCGGCATGCCCCGGGTGATGCCCTGAGCGAGCACCTGGCACTCTTTGGCGCGCAGGTTGACGTGCTCACCCCCCTCGGTGAGCACCTGGAAGTAGCCGTTGTGCATGCTCTGCACGACGCCCGTCTGGTTATCGAGCGGCCCGGGCTTCAGGATGAGCACCTCACACCCGGTGCTCAGCCCGTGGTCGGAGTCGTTGCGCTCGCGTCGCGGCGGGCGCGCGCCGTAATGGTCATCTAGATCGGACAGACGGCTGGGCACGCCGAAGGCCGAGTACTCGCCGCCGTCGCCCGCGTCATACAGCTGCGTGGGCTTGCGCTTGCGCTTCTCCTCGACCCCCATCCAAGATTGCCACCACGATCGCGCCGTATTGGCATCAACGCCATCGGCCTCGCCGGCCGCGGGCGCCGTGACGAGCGCCGACAAGCCTCCGGCTGCAGCTGCAAGCGCCGGGTCCGGCCGCTGCTGCGCAAGGTACAAAGGAGCGCGCGCCATTGGATGCGGCGAGGGCGGCGGCGCTTCGCCGTCGTCGGTGAGCCAGAGCTCCTTGCCTCGGAAAAAGATGAGCGCCCCCTCCGGCGGCGCCTCCTCGGGCGCTTGAGGCGGCGCCTCCGCAGGCCTGCCAGACACAGGCACGGCATCGCCAGACGAGCCGCCAAGGCCACCGGACGCTAGGATGTTTGGCGACTCGCCGCCCTCGCCCTCACCCTTGCCCTTGCCCTCGCCCTCGCCCTCGCCCGCGCCCGCGCCCGCGCCCGCGCCCGCGCCCGCGCCCTCGCCGGTGCTCTGGCTCGGCGTTTTGCGCGGAGGCGCCGTGCCGGGCGCATGGAGGCGCACTTGGTAGTAGCCCGAGCGCGCGATTGTGACGATCCCAAGACGATTCGCAAGCGCGCCGGGGCGCAGGATGCACACCTCAGACCCGACGGCGATGGAAGTGCCGCCGGGGCGCCGCGCCGAGCAGTCGCGCAGCAGCGCTCGCGCCGCTGCCGAGTCGCCGCCCTCTGAGGGGGCCGCCGCCGGGGATGCCGCGCGCGCCATCGTGGGCGCCATCGCGCTCTCGCCAGCGTCCGAATCGGAGACGGGGTTGAGGGCACTCGGAGCACCGGCCACGCTGAGCGAGCCACGCGGCGCGGCGCGCGGCGCGGCGCTTTGAACGCTCTGGGCGCTCGGGAGGGCGCTCGGGTGGAGCGGCAGGTGGCCCGGGCCGCCATAGTGGCGGCACTTGCCCACGCCTCGCCGACAAATTTGGCACGAGCGGCTCAGGGCAGTCAAGATGGCCTCATACGAAGCTGCCGACAGGCTCCCTGGCGGCAGCGGCGCGCTCGTCAGCGCGCTCGCCGGCGCGCTCGCTGGCGCGCTCGCTGGCGCGCTCGGTGCGCCGGGGTGCTCAGCATCGGCCATGGGATCATCGTCCTTGCTAGGGGCGGTGGCCGATGACAAGTTGCTGGAGTAGACCACCTCCGACGCAGGCGCGGCGGGCGGTTGAGGGGGCATGTGAGGGGCCATCCTGGCGTGCGCATGTGAATGTGAATGTGAATGCGGGGCCATCCCGGCGAGCGCGGCTGCCTCGGCTGTCGCTGCGGACGCTGCGGCAGCCGCCGCCTCGGCCGCCGCCTCCGCCTCGGCCGCCGCCTCTGCCTCTGCAGCCTGAGCCATGGCTTCGACCGCGTCGGCCACCTCACCCACGTCCTCCAGTCCGCTGTCCATCCCTGCGTCAGCCGCTGCTGGTGGGCCGGGCAGCGCCACCGAGCTCGCGCCGCCAGCCGCAGCGTCCGCGGCATCTGCACCGCTCAGACCCGCTAGCTCCTCGCCGAGCTCCTCGCCGAGCTCCTCATCGAGCTCGTCGCCGAGCTCATCGCCGAGGTCGTCGCCGAGGTCGTCGCCGAGGTCGTCGCCGAGGTCGTCGCCGAGGTCGTCGCCGAGGTCGTCGCCGAGGTCGTCGCCGAGCACCTCCGCCTCTTGCAGAAGCAGCGCCTCAGCGTCCTCGTCGCCTTCCTCGCCTTCCTCCCCGCCCTCACCGAAGCCGTCCACATCGTCCTCCTCGCCATCCTCGTCCTCGTTCTCCTCGTCCTCGTTCTCCTCGTCCTCCTCCGCACGGCCAGCATCCTCGTCGTCGTCAAAGTCATCATCCGCCTCAGCAGCCGTGCTCCGTCCTCGACGCGCGTGGGCCGGGTGCCGTGCCGGGCGGCTCATGTGGAACGCATCGTCGTCGTCGCTCTCGTCCACAAAGATCGCACCTTCGCCGCTGTCGCGATAGCCACCCGCTTCAGCCTCCTCGCCGTCGCGATCGTGCTCGTCCTCAGCCTCCTCCTCGTCGTCGACGTCGACGTCCTCCACTCGCGAGCTGCGGGCTCGATTGCTGGCCTCGCCCTCGCCGCCGCCGCCGCCCGCCATGCCCATCTCGTCGTCGGAGATAGGCATCTCGTCGTCGGAGATCGGGCGCGCGCCCTCGCCGCCTCCGCCACCGCCGCCCTCGGCGTCCTCCTCGCTCTCGTCACCGGCCTCCATGCCCACTCCGTGCGCAGCCACCACCGCCTCATCGCACTCCTCCTCGCCACTCGCGGATGCCATCGACGCATTCGAGCTCGCCTCCTCCTCCTCCTCGCCCTCGCCCTCGCCCTCGTCCTCGTCCTCTTCCTCGTCGTCCTCGTCCGCCACCGACGCCGCCGACGCCGCCGCTGCAGCGCCACACAAGCTCGGCTGCGCCACTCCGCCCTCCGCCTCCGCCGCAGCGCCGTTGCTCCTGCCGCCGCTGCTGGCCCCGTTGCCCCCATTCTTGAGGCTGGCCCCGTTGCCCCCATTCTTGAGGGTCTTGTCGATGAGCGAGGGCGGGAAGGCCTCACACACAGGGCACGTGTACTCTTTGAGGGCGTCCGCTTGTTTCTTGTTGAGCCCGATGCACTCGCCATGGCACCAGCGGTGGCATAGGTCGCAGCACACCCACACGCCGTCGAACGGGATGTCGTTTGTGGGCAGGTGCCGGTCCGTGTCGCAGAAGCAGCTGATCTCATCCTCATCTCCGCCGCTCGCGAGTGCCTTCGCTCGCACCTCGCCGGCCGCGAGGGCCTTGTCGTAGTAGCGCTTCTTGAGCGCGATCGCGGTGCGGGACGTCTGTCGCTCGGATGGGAAGCTCTCAAAGGTCTCGGCGTGTCCGACCTTTGAGACCCTTTGGCGCTTGCGCCACCCCTCGGTCTCGAGAATGTCGTCACCCACGAGCCGCCGAGCTTCTTCGGCCAGCGCCATCGCCTGGCCCGCCATCTTTTGCCCGAGCGCGAGCTTCACCTTCTTGGGCCGCTTGATCTTGGCGCTTTTGGTCCCGGGAGGCGCCGACGGCGAGCGCCCGCACGTGTGCGGCCGGTGATGGCCATCGCACGCGGAACAAGCGCCGTCGTTGGTGGCTGACTCGCCTCCCGTACCCACGAACGCCGGGCTCGCCTTCGGCCGCCGGCCACTCGAAGACGCGCTTCCCTTTTTGGACGATTTGGGTGGCGGCGGCGGCGGCGGCGCGTTCGGGTCGTCGGGGCGGGGCAAGCGCGCCTCGACCTGCTCGACCGTCTCGGTGGTCGCCTCGAAGGTGCTCATCCAAATATGGAGCGCGATCTCATGCGCGCGCGAGTAGACGTTCGAGCGCGAGCCATTGCCGCGTGGCTTGCCGTGCGTGGCCAGATTCTTGTGGTGGAAGAGCTTGCCCTTCATCGTGCAGTTGGGCACAGCGCAGCGTGCGCACGGCTGGCCGGCGTACTTGCCTTCTTTGGGCAGGTCCGCCACGAACTCGCGCCACGCGTGGCCGCCTTTGTTGGTCACTGCCGGGAAGACGAGGTCGATCTTCGCCTGCAGCGAGGCCTCGTCGCCCTCGTACGCGTTGCGCCGGGCGATCCAGGGCACCGGCGGCTCGCGCGGTTTCTCGAGGTACGCTGGCCGTGGGCGCTCGACCACTTGCTGCCCGTAGAGCGAGCGCCCCGACTGCGTCGTGTACCAGGGCGCGTGGACCACCGGGCGCGGCGCGGGCACGTCGCCACGCTGCAGCCGCTCATACCGCTCGCGGCGCGCGGCGCGCCGCTTCTCTCCCTGCCGGTGGCATTGCAAGCACACTTCCCACTCGCAGCCGGCGACGGTGCATGCCCAGTGCCGGTCCAGGATCGACGTCTCGCACACGTCGCACTTTTGGCGCGTGCCCACGGCGATCTGCGCGACGGGCGCGCACACCCAGCAGCGCTCGAGCTCGTGCAGCTCCTGCGGCCAGATGCGCGCGCAATCGGGCTGGTGTGGCTGCAGGTGTGAGTAGCGCAAGTCCGCGTCCATCACCGCCAGAAAGAGGGGAGCGAGCTTGCGGAACATGTAGATGAGCTCGTCCCGTCGCTCGGGCGCGTGCAGATCCGCCGCGACGCGCGCGTCGTGCGCCGCAGCGGCTGCCGCCTCCGCCTCGCCCTCGGTTTGCGCGAGGCGCGCCTTGGGCCCGATCACCTTGGGTGCGGTGGCAGCGGCGGCCTTCTGTGCCTGTTCGCGCTCCTTTCGCTCCATGTCATCCAACGGCCAAGGCCGCTCGTGCGCGTGCTCGGCGTACCGCTCTGCCACGTGCCCACGCAGGCTGGCCACCTCCTTGCGCAGCTGCGCCTTGGTCGCCTCCACGCGCACATAGTCGACAAACTGCTCCGTGTTGGGCCACCAAGGATGTGACTGATCATCGGGCAGCGTGCGTGTCGCCTCCTCGGGCCCGATGACCACGTACTCCCACCGCCCCTCCTCAGCTCTTAGGGAAAGCACGCGCTCGGCAGGCACCGCAGGCTCAAAGTCACCATCGTCGTACTGCACGTCGTACGCGTACGCGCTACCGTCAGCGGCCGCCGAGCCTTCGGGCGAGCGGACGCCCGCCACCTCGCCCGTGAACCATTCGCGGCCATCCGCGTAGCGCGCGACGACAGCCTCCCCAAGCGAGTAGCAGCGGGTGCTAGCCCAGTGGCGCGTCACGAGCAGCAGGCACCGCGCCTTGCGCTCGCCCACCGGCAGAGCCGCCCCGCCCTTGCCGTCGCTCGTCGGGGCGCCCGCATGCGAGAACGGGAGCCGCTCGTTTGCACGCAGCTTGTCGAAGAGAGTATGGAAGTCGAGCGCGGCGAGCTGCTCACCGCTGAGGCTGAGCGGCTGCCGGTAGAGCCGATCGTACGTGCGGTGCAGCGCGACTGGCATGTACGTCTCCCACTTGTTGATCATCTTCTTACCGAACGGTCGGTAGTGGTTGAAGAGATGCAGGCAGTGGTTAGAATCCAGCCCGCCCGGCTGCGCCATGTGCATCTCGTCGTACCGACGGAACAGAGACAGGAAGAGCCCGGCCGCTTTGGCGCGCTCCTGCGCAGCCCGAAGCGCACCGAGCCACTCGACCTCCTCGCCAGCCAGGCTGCCCAAGAATTTGACGTTCTTGGCTGGGTTGGTGCCGAGCTCCTGCCGACGTACGAGCAGCACCCTGCCCGTTTGGAACGCGAGCTTCATGCCACGGTAATGGATGAATTGGAGGCCATCTTTTCCAACCTCGTGCCCGAAAAAGTTGCGGCTGTCCGCATGCGACTTGACGGGTGCCATGGCTGTCGTGCGCACCAGCTGCGTACTATCACCCGTGCTTCCGCTCGGCCCCGCCGCCGACGACGACAGCACCTCCGTCTTGACGAATGGCCGCTTGGCAGATATGTCGCCCGCCGACTGGCCCAGAGCTCCCATGCCCATGTACGCCGCGCTCGCTTTTGGACGCGGGCGCGGCAGTGCCGACGGCGCGCGCTGGCTCTCAGCTGGGGCGGCCGAGGCTGCAACGGCGACCGCGGCAGCCACAGCGCTCGCGGCCATTTCATCGACGGCGGCGAGCTCAATGAGCATCGAGTGCTCGACTCCCTCGAGGCCAGCGGCGGCGGCGGCGGCGGCGGCGGCGGTGGCCGGCGCATCTCCGAGGGCACTACCACCCGCGCCCGCGCCCTTGACCTTCTTGTGCTTGCCGTTACGCTCACCCATGCCAGGCGGCGGCAAGGGCGGCAGCGCCGGCGTGTACCCAAGTAGTACCGCCAGCGCGCCGGCGTGCTTGATCGCCGCGCTCACGCGCGAGGGCTGCCCTCCCCGCGGTGCCGCATGCGTCATCAGATTCTTCACGTGGAAGAGATTGCCTTTTCGGTCGCAACCGTCGACTAGGCAACGCGCGCACAGCTCGCCCGCGTACTTCTCGCCTGGGCCGGGGATGACTGCCACAAACTCACGCTGATGCAAGCCGACCTTTGTGTTTAGGAAGGGCGGCCACATCCGATCGAGCTTACTCTGCAGTGCCGCGAGCCGGTCGTCCGGGGTCGCGTTCCGTTTGATCGGTAGCCGATCCTTGAGGCTCAGGGGACCCTCGCCGCTGCCGGGCAGCATTCGTCGTGGCATGCTGCCCGGCGGCCGATGCCCTGCAGGCGCCGTGACGGGCGCACCCGGAGGGGGCGGGGCGCCCCACGGAACGGCTGAGGCGGCGGCGTGGCCCACCAAGTTGGCGGCCCATGGGACAGAGGGAGCGGCGGCGGCCGGGGCGACCCCGGCTGCAGCGGAGGGGGTCAGGGCGACATGAGCTGCAGCGGAGGCGATCCTTACGGAGCTGGCCGCAGCGGTGGCTGGAGCAGCGGAGGTTAGAGCCATGGCCATCGGCGCGGCCGGCTGGGACGACCTATCGCTGGACGAGCTCGGTTTGCAGTCGACGAGCCCGCTGCCGCCGCCGCCGCTGCTGCTGCCTCTAATGCTGCCGCCACTTATCGCCGCCGTGGCCACCGCGGCAGTGCTCGGCACAGATAGCTCGGGCACGACCGGGCCTTTTCCAGGCCCATTCTTGCTGCTGCTGCCGCCAACGCCGCCAACGCCGCTGGCGCCACCAGCGCTGGTTTCGCTGCTAGTGCCGCCGCCACCAGCGCCGCTGGTGCCGCCGTCCGTGGATGGACCCGAGGATGCATGCGCGCCTGCAGGCCCACTCCTCGTGGAGTGGCTGCGTGAGGGCGAAGAGGCATCTGCCATCATGACGCACCCTAGGGGAGCCGCACTGCGGCCGCCGCCAGCAACACCTCGGCTGCTGTTGCCGCTCCGGCTGCTGCTGCCGCCAGCGCCGCCAGCGCCGCCGCCAGCGCCGCCGCCAGCGCCTCCGCCGCCGCTGCCCTCGCTGCCTGCGGTACTGCTTGCGGTACCTGGACCCAGCACTGCGCTTGGCGCTGCGGCCGCCGGCGCGGCGGTGTCCAGCCGCGCGCGCTTGACTGGCCTCGCAGCAGGCGGCGCCATTGCTGACGGCTCTGCGCCGGCTGCTGACGCCGGCACCGACGCCGGTGCGTCCACCGTCTCAGAACCGAGAGGCTTGCCGCCGGGAAGCCGGAAGAGTGGGCACTGCTTGTCGCGCTGGGCGGTGCCTACGGATCGAGCTTTAGCGGCGGCGAGGTCGTACTCGTACCGGTAGAAGTAGGTGTCGTCCTCTTGGAGGTATGCAGCCAGGTCAGGCACGTCCGTCGAGCAGACGACCTTGCACGAGCCTAGGAGTGTCTTGATTTCGACCTGGTCGAGCTTACCTGGCACGAGGTACACCTCGCGCGCCTCGTTGTCGCACGCTGGAAACTCGCACTCGCCTGACGGCAGCAGGTCGCGCCGCCTGTAGAACCAGCGCACAGAGAGGCTTTGCTGCACCTTGTTGCTTCTGCCGATGCTCGCAACGATCTCCTCGATGCGCGCCACCCACGGCTCGGAGTTAGGCCATGGACGCAGGTAGACGTACTCGAAGACGGAGTACCGCCGGCCTTGCACCTGCGCAGGCAGCAGGCACGCTCAGAGGATTCAGGAGAGCCAGCCGCATTAGGTCGCGGAGTCGCTTGGAGGCCATTAGAGCATGGCTCAGCTCGATGGCAGCTGGGCAGAGGCACACCTCGATGCTGTCGAGAGACATGATTTAGATTGTCGGCAGGCACACTGTGCTCAATGGCCGGCAAGGCAAAGAGGCGACCTTCTCGCCATCTTCGTCAGCTGTGTGGGCAATTCCTATTCACAGCCAGTGGTTCGCCCTCCTTCGAGACTCCGGACACTCACATCCGCCGTTTAGAACTTTCATGTTTGCGATACCGGTAACAACATGTTGTCGCAGCCTGTTGGCCTCTCGTCGACGCTCGCCGCGCCGCGCGGCCGGCTGCGCTTCGTGTGTGCGCTGACAGACGATGGCTCAGTCGTCGTCCTTGCTCCTTCGGCGACCACGCCGCCACAGACGCTCCAACGTGTGCGTACGCCCAAGGATCCGTGTGCTCCGGCTGCAGAGGTCATCGCTTGCTCTGCTGATGGCGCGCTCTTCGCCGTTGCGAGCCGCACGTCGCTGAGCTACTTTGTCGTCGTTGGCGATGACGGGAGCGCTGTTACCACCTCCCCAGCATCCGCACCCGCAACGCTGCGCGCGCACCTTCGCGGCCAGCTGCCTCTGCACAACTGCCGTCCACTTGGCTTTGACGTTACCGCGCTCGGCGGCGGGCGCGGCGCGTTCGCCGTCGGCGGCGCAAACGGCCTCACGCTGCTGTGCAGCGCGACCGATGCCGGCCACGAATCGCGCGTCACTATGCATGCTGGCTCCATGCTCTGCGCGTGTCGTTTCTCTGACGATGGTGGGCTCCTTGCCCTTGCGGCCGTGGATGGGCGCATCTTTGTGCGCATGCGCGACGCGGTTGCCGGATGGGGACGCGCGCCAGCCCTTGCCTGGTGCATGCATAGCCCATGCGAACGGGTGCTCTCCCTCGACTTTTCAAGCGGCGATGATGGCCGATGGCTCGCACTCTGCGGCTGGAAGGGTGACGTGGCGCTCTACGATTGCGCGCCCTTCACTCGGGAGGCTGTGGAGGAGCCGAAGCCGGAGGAGCCGCGCCGCGCGAGTAGTCGAGGCGCCCCTGTTCGCATGGTCGCCGATGCTGCCGCACAGCCGTCCACAGCGCAAACGCCGTCTCGGTTGCCGCCGGCGGCGCCGCCCTGGCAAGAGTGGCGCCTCGCGTCGTACTGGGCGGCCGGTGCACACGTGCGCATCGGGCCGTGCCTCGTCCACTGGTGCCACGCCGCCCACGCCTCGCACTGGCTGTGCCGGGCCGACGCGTACAGCAGGGCTGATGAGGACCACGACGATGCGCACGACGCGCCTGCCGACGGGGCAAGCGAGGACGCGACGGCCGCAGTCGGCCCGCCCGCGACGACGCCCGTCGCGCCACCCCTGTCGCCTGCCCGCACCGCCTCCACCCTCGCCGCCGCCTCCACCCTCGGGCTGGTGCCGCCCGCGACGACGCCCGTCGAGGCGGAGGACTCGAGGCGCCGCCTTGCGCTCCTGCACCTGCATGGGGGAGCTGGCGCTACGGTCGGTGCTCCGTGGTCTCCCAACGGTCGGTCCACCGAGACGGCGCTCGGCGCGCCGACGGCAGCCATGGTGGCGCTGCCGATGACGCCAGGCCCGCGCGTACGTGGGCTATGCACGGGGAGAGTGGGCGAGCCGGGCTGCGAGGTGGAGGTGCTGGTGTGGGTGGACGCGAGCGGTGAGGTGGGCTCGCGGACACTCTGGGCATGGCGGCCGGAGGCCCACGCGACCGCCGCCCACGCGACCGCCGCTCACGCGACCGCCGCCCACGCGACCGCCGCTCATGCACTCGTTGCCTCCGCGATCGGTGCCCCTGCATGGCGCTCGCTCTATGGGCGCGTGACGCTCGAGACGGCGATCCAAATTAGGCAGGTGGCGCATGAGAAGACATTTGACGGAGCGGACACGCCTCGCCTCGTCATCGAAGGCCGCCCGAATCCCGGGCGCCGTGATGGGCGTCCGAATCCCGTGATGGGCGCCGTGATGGGCTCCGGTGATGGGCGCCGTGATGGGCGTCCGAATCCCGGGCGGGCTGCCGAAGGGCGCCGTGATGGGCGCCGGTGCACCCTCGAGTTGCTCGCGAGCGCCGCGGACCTTTTGCTCAGCCAAGCAGAGGCTGGGGGGCCGCGCGGGCTCGGCGCACCTCCCTCGGCGCTGCGATCGGGCTTCGCAAGGAGGGCGCACGTCGCCCTGGGCCCGCAGCACGTAGCCGTCGCCGGTGCGCGATTTGTGCAGGTCTGCCGCTGGCGTGACGATGCCGAGGACACCAGCAGCACGGAGGCGGATGGCACTGTCGCGGCGCCGTCGTGGCAGACACATTGGATTGGAAATGGCAAGCGCATCGGGGCTGCTTGTTTCGTCAGCACGCACACGCTGCTGCTGCTGCTGCTTGGGCCGGCAGCGGATGCTGTGCACGTGGATGCGACGGCCGACGGCGGCGGCGCTGCTCTCGTCGCCGTGTGCCTCGCCACACAACGATCCACGTCGCTGCCTCTCTCTCGCCTCGTCTCTGTCGCATGCTCCGAGCCCCAGGCGCTTCCTACGCTCCGGCTGCTGCCGCACGCTGACGACGAGGCAGCGAGGGGCGAGACGACCGCACCGCAGGGCGCGTGCTTTGTGTTGCTGGCGCGCACGCAGGCGTGGCTCGGCAAGGTGAGCGCGGGCGAGACGCCCGCACTCATCGATACGCATGCGATTGAGGACGAGCCGCTTCGCGTTGTCGCGGCCGTCGCGGGTGGCGACGGTGAGCGAAGCGAGCCATCTGCAGCGCTCGGGTTCCGAATGCTCGGCGAGCGTCTAGTGGAGCTGGTTTTGTGACAAAATTTCTGTTGACGACGTGTGAATATCGTGTGAAGTCCTCACTATTTCCCGCGCCCTCTTCCATTTCACGAAACTCCTCATCTTTTGTACAGTACCGGCACCGGCGACGCATGGAGGTGTTCATCGCGAGCCTCTCGGTCCGAGACTTGAAGGACGTCATCGCGAGTGCTGGTCTGGACACTTCTGGATGCATTGACAAGGCTGACCTGATCCAGCGCTGCCGCGAGGCCATTGCGAAGAGCTCTTCAGCGGGAACTGCACCTCCTTCAGCAGGAGAACAGCCGGCCGCCGCCCGAGAGCCGCCTCCTGCATCCGCTCCCGTCGCAGCTTCCGCCCCCGCCCCCGCCACATCTTCGACGTCGGAGTCGGTGGCCGTCGATGAAATTCTTCGTACGCGCGACGATCCTTACAAATCGCTTGGTGTGGCCGTCGATGCGACAGATGTCGAGATCAAAAAGGCATTTCGAAAGCGGTGTCTACACGTGCATCCAGATAAGTGTTCGCACCCGTCCGCAACAGTCGCCTTCCAGGTTATCAATGATGCCTTCGCTGTCCTAAGCGACGCGAGCAAGCGAGCTGCCCTCGACCAAGCGCGCTCGGCCCAACAGCAATGGTCCCAGCAGCAAGCTGCAGCGTGTGCCGCAGCCAACGCCATGAACAGCCAATGTCAACAGCACCTCGTCGTGCTGATGCACGAGGCGTACCGCTACACATCGAACGTCCTCAAGGCAGTGCTCTTGTCTAATCGCCAGCTAACCTCGGGTAACAAGAGCCATCTCGCCGACCGGCTGGCGCGCTTCGTCTATGCTCGCGCACAAAACAACGTCGATGCGGCCGTCGCGACGCTTCGCAGGGAGTGCGACCACGCCATGTGCGCAAATAGGGATCAAACGCAACAGCAGGCGCAGCAGCAGGCGCAAGCGCGGGCAGAGGCCGCTCGTCGCGTCGAGGAGCAAGCGCGGGCAGAGGCCGCTCATCGCGTCGAGGAGCAAGCGCGGGCAGAGGCCGCTCGTCGCGTCGATGCTGAGCGGGCCGCGAAGGCACAAGAGCAGGAGCAAGCGCGTCTGGAGGCGGCAGCGCGTGAGGTGCTGCGGCAACGGGCGGCAGAAGTGGCGGCTCGCCAGGAGCTTGAGCGTCAGGAGGCGCTTCGTGTGTCGGAAGCTGCCAGAATAGAATCCGCTCGTGCTGCTGCCGAAACCGCTGCCAGGTTAGAATCCGCACGACGGGCGCAGAGAGAAGCCGCACGCCTAGAGCATGCGCAGCGCGCCGCAGCCGAGCGCGCGGCGCAGCACGATGCTGAGCAGCGTGCTCGCCGTGTGCAAGCGGCTCGCGAGTCGCAGGAGGCGCGCGAGGCCGCTGCCCGCGAGGCCGCGCAGCAGCAGCAAGCGCGCCGGGCCCAGGCGCAGCAGCAGGCGCAGCAGCAGGCGCAGCAGCAGGCGCAGCAGCAGGCGCAGCAGCAGGCGCAGCAGCAGGCGCAGCAGCAGGCGCAGCAGCAGGCGCAGCAGCAGGCGCAGCAGCAGGCGCAGCAGCGGGCGCAGCAGCAGGCGCCGCAGCAGGCGCAGCAGCAGGCGCAGCAGCAGGCGCAGCAGCAGGCGCAGCAGCAGGCGCAGCAGCAGGCGCAGCAGCAGGCGCAGCAGCAGGCGCAGCAGCGGGCGCAGCAGCAGGCGCAACAGCAGCAGGCTCAGAGAGAAGCCGCACGCCTAGAGCATGCGCAGCGCGCCGCAGCCGAGCGCGCGGCGCAGCACGATGCTGAGCAGCGTGCCCGCCGTGTGCAAGCGGCTCGCGAGTCGCAGGAGGCGCGCGAGGCCGCTGCCCGCGAGGCCGCGCAGCAGCAGCAAGCGCGCCGGGCCCAGGCGCAGCAGCAGGCGCAGCAGCAGGCTCAGCAGCTGGCGCAGCAGCGGTCGCAACAGCAGCAGGCTCAGCAGGCTCAGCAGCAGGCCTTGCCAACGCCACGACCCCAGCAGGCCGCGCCGCAGCCAATGCAAGGGTATCGATGCGGGCGTTGCGGTCTGCAGAAGAAGGGACACGTCTGCTGCGGCAGCGCCGCCGGCGCCGCCGCGCAGCCCACGCCCGAAAATGGCTCAAGCACGCCGACGGCGGCCGCAGGTGCTACCGCACCTAGCAAAGCGGCTCCGCCGCTGCGGCAGGTCACAGTTCAGCATGGCAAGAAGCATAAGCGGCCGTTTGGCGACGTCGTGGGCGACAATAAGCGCCGGCAGATGACGATGAGTGACTTCTTTGGCCACCCCGCGCATAGCCCCACGCCCCACCCGCCCACCTCCCTGAGCGCGAGTGCTGGGGGCATGGGTGATCCGATCACTGTGGAAGCCGCCGAAGATGGCGTCGTGATCGAGGAGCTCGATTGATCGCGAACGTTAGCGGCGATGCAAGAAGATGCAAGTTGTACAACTGCTCTGAATATTTATGAATATAGGAGGGGAAGCCTCGCCGTTAAACGACGTACTAAAAGCTTTTTATCGCATGCCGATCCGGGCGTATGACGGTCGCATGTCACGCGCGCGGAGCTCGCCACGGATCCCGTTTCGCAGTGTCGGGTCCTCGAGGCAGCCCACCACGGCCCGGCCTCCGCCACGCGATTTGTGCATTAAAGTTGCCTATTCCCTGGTGAACCACGATTTTATGTTCTCTCCGTTGCTTCTTCGCCGTCGGGCCCATGCGCCGAGAGCGGCTCGAGCTCGATCCTCATCTCTCGCTCGTCGCCATCGTTGCGGGGTGGCAAAATGGCGCCATCGGCCGCACGTCGCAGGCCTGGCTGCATCTCCATCGGCAGTTTGTGGAGCCGTTGCAGCGCCCCCGCGGGCGCACCAAAAAGCGGCTGGAAGACCCTCGCGTCCAGTCGCTCCCACCGGCGCCCGAACTCGCCGCCATCGTCGCGCCGGGTGCGCCGCTCAGAGTTGGCTCCGCTCGCCTCCTCGCCGTCGCGAGGTTCGGGCGAGATCATGCCGAGCCAGCCGAGCATGGGGCGTGTGAGACCGCCGAGGACGAAGGTCGTGAAGACGATGACGGCGGTCGTCGCGGCGATGAGCGTGCGCCCGTGCGCAGAGGCGGCGTTGCGTGCGAGCGCAAAGGCGATGGCACCACGGAGGCCAGCGAAAACAAGGAAGATCGTTTCGTTCAGGCTGAGGCTGCGCTTGCGCCCGCGCCACAAGTTAGCGAAGCATACGAGCGGCGGCACGACCACGGCGCGCGCGGCTGGCACGACCACGACCGCAAAGGCCACGAAGTGGCGCGTCGAGCGACTCTCGTCCACTCCCGCGAGCCCATGGTCTTCGTCGAAGAGGTCGTCCACAGCGCCGCGTTTTGCCACGAGGTCCAAACCCATGTACATGAACACGAACGTTTCGGCCAGGTGTGCGAGGGCCTTGAGCACGAGCCCGACAGCGGCGGCCGTCTCGGCCGAGAGCGTGTGCACGTGATATTGGCCCATGAAGACGGCACATGCAAATAGGGCGAGGATGCCCGAGCAGTGTAGCGCCTCGGCCGTTGGATACGCCGCGTATCCGATGAGCAGCAGCAGTGCGAGCTCGAGGCTCGCGTGGTGCGAGAGGTCGACGCGCTTGAGCAGCAGCGCTGAGCTCGCGGCGATGGTGATGCCCGTCAGCAGCGAGCCGAGTGAGACGACCACAAACATGTACAGCCCGACGAGGAGCGCGGAAGGGCTCGAGAACGCCTCGGGACCCAGCTCGTCCAAGATGCGCACGAGCACGATCGCCACCGCGTCGTTGAGCACGCTCTCGCCCGCGACCAGCGTGTACATGAGCGGTTCCACGTTGAAGGCGCCCATGATCGAGAGCGTGGCGACCGGGTCGGTCGCGGAGATGAGAGCTCCGAAGAGGAACGCGTCCTTCGGGTTGGAAAAATCGAGCGCATCGGCTGTGCCCGATCGGAACCATCCAGCGGCGCCGGCGGCCTGCGCGGCGCAGCCGATGAGCAGCATGGTCAGGATCGTGCCGACCACGGCAAAGATAAGGATGGTGGCCAGGTTGTGGAAAAAGTGGTGGCGCGACAGCGAGAAACCCGCCTCGAAGATGATGGGCGGCAGCAGAAAATAGAGAAAAAACTCCTCGTTGAAGTACTCAAGGAGGTGGATTGCGCTCGTCTTCGGTGCGCTATTCTCGCCCGCGAGACGCATCACGAGCCCGAGCGTGCTGCCGACAACGATGGCCGCGACCGAAGAGGGGATGTGCCGGCGCTCTGCCCAGATGGCGATACCGATTAGGCCGACGAGGCTGTAGGAAACAATGATGAGGTGCTCGCCAAGTTTGACCTCTTCCTCCTCGGAGACCTCATCCTGCCCATCGCCATTGACGTCACCAAGGGTGGATTGATTCGTCGCTGCGACGGCGACGAAGGTCAGGACGAGCGTCAATAAGAGTGCTCGCATACATCGGGTTTTCTTGAACTGTGAATGGATTTTACGGGGGGAATCGCCGAAAAGAGACGATCCTCACCCCAGAGCGGTCGCGGCTCACAAGTCAACTTGACTTGCTCACAAGAGACCGCTCCCGTTTGCCCTCCAGGTGCGTGAACATATGCCACTCGACGAGTTCGTCGTCTCGGCGGCCGAACGCGCCCGATCAGTTGGTGAAGACGACAACATTTCGAGCAGTGTTGACGATGAGGAAAGCGACGATGAGGAGAGCGACGAGGATCCCGCTGTCATCTCGCTCGCTTGCTCCGAATGCGGCACGACTCTCTCAGAGCGCGGCGTCAAGGTCGTGCTCGTGGCTGACCCAAGCTCGTCGCTGTTCTCAACGGACATTCCCACAGAGGCGCTGAGCGAGAGCACCCAGCAAACACCCCTTCCAACGTGCAACTGCTTTGCCATAAACGTTCACTGTCGCAACTGTGGCGGCGCAGTCGGCTACCACGTGCTCCGGCCTTGCCAACTGTGTGCGATGGCGCCCAACAATGGGCACTACTGGCTCTTTGATCGTGGAACCACGGGAATGCCACGCGGCATGCGCTGGTCCGAGCTTCCATACAATGGACGCACCGCCCCTGAGCAGCCGGTCGATTGTGTCGACGAGGGCGAGAGCTGCTGCATCTGTGCCGCACAGCCAATGTGGAGGCGCACTCGCGTGCGCGGCTGCGGTCACGAGTTTTGCTTCGGCTGCATCTCGCGCGAGCTCGATGCCAGAGGCGCCTGCCCGCTTGATCGATCGCCGATCACGAGAGACATGCTGCACATCTTGGTGCAAGAGCATGCGCAATAAAACCGACCGACTAGCGACTACCGTGTCGACCGCAATGCGTCGCGAGTAGCTGCGACAACGGTTCGGCGTGTTCTTTGTTCATCTCGCGCCTTCGACGCGCCGACGTTAGACATTTGCACGCGGTCCGGAGAGGAATTTTTTTATGAGGACGGTGGAACCGCTTTAATGCCCCCGGTTCGGTTCCATTCCACAAATTGTTCCATTCACACGCCGCATCGTGCACGCAACGTACCAACGTTTCTTATACGTTTCTTACCGACACACCGACGCGCAGCTACGTGCGGGGGCATGATCTTGATCTTCGCGCGTGCCTGCGGGGTCCGGGGTCCTCGCGTCGCGTCCCGTCGACGCCGCGCGCGCGCGTTGATCGTTTTGAGGTATAGGCGCCGGAGGGTCATCAACGACGATCGAACGGCGGGCTCACCTTGCCGTTCTCGGTCACCCAGGGCTGCAGCCGGCACGTCGAGGGCTGCCCCTGGCACAGAACCGTGCCGATGTCGTACTTGCCAGCAGGCATTGGCTTGGGCAGCGAGGTGAGCAGAGCGCGCCGCTGTCGTCCTGCTGTCTCGTGCGTGCTCCTTCGTGCGTGGCTCGCATTCGCGTCGCACTGCAGCACGTCGGCGGAACGCGAGAGCGAGCGGCGGGCAACCCAGTCAGCCGTGTACAGCTTGGGCACCTTGCGCGTCAGATGCAGCATGCATGCAGCCGAGACTGCGGCGCGCCTGCGACCGATGGCCACGCCTGCAGCCTCGGAGCCGCCGCCAACGACGAGCGCCCGGCGCAGCTCGCTTCCAACAAAATTGAATGCGGCACCCAGATCGCACACGCGTGCGCCAGCACGTTTGAAGAGTGCGTTGAGATAGAGCTGGTCGCAGAGCACGCGGCAGCTCAGACGATGTGCGTCGCGCTTCCAGCCAGCAGCAAGCAGCGGTGCGTGCACGGCGCGTGAGAGCAACATGACGCCCGAGTTCCAGATTTGCCAGCGCTTTGGCTCACAGGCATGATTCATGCCATACAGATCGCACGCTGATGTCCACTGTGTCGCGTGCCAGCCGACCGGCTTGTGCCGCTCAACGGTCGCGCCTATGGCGTCGCACGGCACTGCCGCGAAAAGGTCTGGCATGTTCGCGCTCACAAGAATGTCGTCGTCGAGGAAGAGGATGCGCTCGTAACGCTTCAAAAAGTACTCGAGCAGCGGCAGCTTGAGAAAGCGTGACGCAGCAGACGACGTGCTGCTGGAGTAGGCCGTACCAGCGGTCTGCAGTGCCTCGTGCTCACGCTGATTGACGACGTGGAAAGCGGCACCAATGCGTTCGGCGTATGCCTTCATGAATGGAAGGGTGATTCCGACAAACGGGCGGCTTCCAATCGAGAGCGTCACCACGGCCGACGCGACGGCGCCCCCAGGACACGCCACCATTGAATTGAAAATGTGGGCTGATTGACGCATGCAATTGACGCACACGTTAGGCATGTCAAAAAAAAACTCGCGTTCCCCTCGCTCCTCACACCGTCACACGTCCCCACTACCGTAAAAATCGGCTGAGTTCAGCTTTACGTACCTATTCATAGGTGACACTCTGAACTCTACGAACGTTCAACGTATAGCACTTGCGTTGCCTTGCCTTGCCTTCCTGTGCATGCACACATTGACGTAAACCAGTGGAGCTGCCCATGCATCATCAGTACTCTAGCAGCTGCCACATACACGCAGGCGCAGCTGCCTCTACGGTACTGCTGCCGCTCCTGCTGCTGCTCCTGGAAGGTGCCCGCCAGCTGGGGCCTGTGACATCCACCACGCAAGCACCAGCGGTACATCGTCGCTCGCCACCACCGCACTGCGCACTTCTTGCGGCACGGATGGGGCCGTCCCGTTGGCCCATCGGTGATTCAACTCGACGGCGGACAGCCGGGAGCCGCTGCTGAGTGAGCTCCATAATGCGCGCGGTGTATCGTTTCGCGTCAGCGGTGGCGGCGGCGGAGGCGGTCGGAACCTTGCCGCAAGGTTACCACGAGCATGGTTAACACCATGGATTTGGGGCGGTGGAGCGAGGGCAGTCCCGATGACGATGCAGCCGATCCATAAGGTGCAGCACGCGCCCAAGACAAGCCGCTCGCGCACGGACAGGCGCTCCCGGAAGTCCTGCACGAGCTGCCCACCCGCATTGGAGCTCGTCTCCTCGTCGACGGGCGAGTGGTCAAGCGCGAGGTCGTAGCGACGCACGCCGGCGACCTGCTGCTCGCGCAGACGCCGAAGCTTCTCGACGGTGAGGTTGCCATTCGCGCCGTCGGTCATCGTGCCTCAAAACTCATGAGGAATCTAGAGATCGAAACGTAGGGATTCCCGGAGGCATTCTTCTTCTTCTTCTTCGGGGTGTTCCTTTGTGGGAAGTGCCCGAAACGGCGGCAAACTTACATCCGCGGAGGCAAACTCGTCTCCGCCATGTACGACCAGCAGCAGCAGCAGCAACTATACCAACAGGTCCAGCAGGTCCAGCACGCGCAGCAGTTGTTGCAGCTTCAGCAGCAGCAGGCGCAACAGCAGCAGCAGGCACGCGCTGCGCCCAGCTCGACAGCGTTCCTGCTGCCTGCTGACGAACAATAAGCCATTCTGCCCCGATTTGTTGCCCTGCGGTGCTCTGCCGCCTGCGCGCCGAGCGCGCCTGGCCGGGCGCACATCGCTTACGGCCCTCTGCTGTCGCCGCACTCGTTCGCGCGCAGATGCAGTCGTCAATGGGTTTCGGCGGCATGCCCAGCGCGGCATCCAGCACCTTCCGCATGGGCAACAACAGCTTTGGCAGCAGCGGTGGTGGCAGCAGCTTGAGCGGCTTGGGCAGCATGGGCGTCGGCTCGCGCAGTATGTCCGGGCTGGGCAGCGTGCCCACGCCCACCTCGGGCCTCAGCCTTAGCGGCGGCGCGTCGCCGCAGACGGGTGGCCTCGGTGGCTCGCGCCTCGGCAACAACAGCTTCGGTGCGATGCAGCCGGCGCAGACGAGCTACAACCCGTCGGGCGAGATCCTGGCGATGATCAACAAGGCGCAAAGCCTTGGGCTCCCGCCCCACCAACCGCTCGGCATGTCCTCCACGCTCTCGGGCCTCCACCAGCCGGGGCTGCAGCCCGGCCTCGGGGGGCTGGGGATGGGCGCGGGGATGGGCGCAGGTGACCTCGGCGGTGCTGCGATGGGCGGCGTGCGCGCGTCACCCTCGTTCGACATCAGCGACTTCCCTTCACTCGGGCCGCGCTCGTCCGCCACCACAAGTGCGAGCATGCAGCAGTTCCGTGCGCAGCAGGTCGGTGGCGTGCCGAGCATGCAGGCCGCAATCGGCGTGGCACCGCCGCCCTCTGCCTCTGAATTCGCCATCCAGAGCGAGGACTTTCCGGCGCTGCCGGGCGCAGCGCCCGCGAGCAGCGATGGCGGCGGCGGGCTCGGCGGCCCCGTGGGCGGCGGCTTCGGCTTCGCCCCGGGCGCGCTCGGTGGCGGTGGGGGGGTGCAGCGTTCCTTGCCGTCGTTGTCGTCCGACCTGGGCGCGCGCGGCGGCACGGATCGGTACGGACTGATGGGGTTGCTATCCGTGATACGCATGACGGACCAGGACCTGAACACGCTCGCGCTCGGCACCGACCTCACCACCCTCGGCCTCAACCTCAACTCATCAGAGTGCCTCTACGCCACCTTCGCCTCGCCATGGGCCGACAGCCCGGCACAGCGCGACCCCGAGTACTCGCTCCCGCAGTGCTACTACATGCAGCCGCCAGCGCTCAAGACAGGGCACTTCTCCAAGTTCCAGCTCGAGACGCTCTTCTACATCTTCTACAACATGCCGCGCGATACACTCCAGGCGTACGCGGCCACCGAACTGTACAACCGCGACTGGCGTTACCACAAGGACCTCAAGCTCTGGTTCACCAAGGCGAGCCGCCAGGGCGCAGACGAGACCCAAAGGGGCCAGTACATCTACTTCGACATCAATGAGTGGAAGAAGAAGATGTTCCACGGCGCGGCGGGCGCGGCCGGGGCCGCAGGCCATGACGTGACCGACGATCACGTCAAGGGCATCGTACCAGACGATCTGCAGTGACCGAAGGGCGTTGTGCCAGACGATCCGCAGTGACCGCACACCCACACGCCCGCTGCCGCATCAACATGAGCAGCAACACAGCAAGCGCATCCGCATGTTGACATATAGCCGCGTTGTATGAGCGGCGGGGCCGGCGAGGTGTCAGGCGCGCGCGCACGCTCTGCCGCGTGTGGCGTAAGCGGCGTCCCGGCGAGCGCGAGGAACGCGCTTAAGGAGGCCGGTTGAGCGGTCCACACTAGCGATCCAAGCTCCACGGTATCTACTGAACTATCGGGGATGGGTGCGATAATCTGGCACGTCGTTAAGTGGTCACCTCGAACAAAGAACACAATTTAATTTACAATGGGGCGGTCCCGGTCGAGTCCCGCGTCCCGGCGGCCGCCCGGTCTCCTAGCCCGGCCGTCTCCCGGCTCGCCGCCCGACGGAGGCACGGTGCGGCGCCCCCGGTCGGCCGTGCCGCCGGCCGCGCGGGGCCACGGGTCGCCTTCTTGAGCGCGCTCGACATAGCTCAAAGGCCTTCACGTAGGCGGTCCCCCAGACCCCCCCCCCCCCCCCCCCCCCCCCCCCCCGGGCAGTCGGCTGAGCAGCTGAGAGAGCAGAGGTTTCTCAGTCACCCCGCCCATCTACTCTTCACGTTGCACTGCCCGAGCCGCCTGCCTTCTGGGACCCTATCGAAGACATAAGCCGTGTGAAGACGCCGGGTGCCGTCATAATTCCCATCCCGCAGGTCACTTCTTCCGACCATGTGCATCTCGGATTCCATATGTTCCTCACGCGCCCATATGCGCTTCATGCCAGAGTCATTTGGCCAGAGTACCCCCTCACTGCGCCATCTTTACTGCGCCATCCGCGCGAGATATGCGTAGGCGCCTTGTGCGCCGTTCAGATTGTATTGCAAACGTGATCAAGCCGTCGAAGCCGTCCTCGTGCTTGTTGGTACTCCCTCAATAGTGACGGTCACCACCTTGGTCGTCCCCTCCTTCGGGGCATTGAAGTCGAGCTCGTCAGAACCCTTGGCGCCCGCTTTGGGCTTGACGAGCTGGGGATCGTAAGGGAGCCCCTTGGGGAGGACCATGCCGCCCTCTTCGGGGAAATAGAGGAAGAACATGGAGACAGATGTGACGATGACAATCCATCCGAGCCGGATGAAGCCCTCGTCGTAACGCGTCTTGGCCGGGATGATGGCCAGCCCCGAGTAGACCGCGCCGACGTTGCCACCGGCGCCGATGATGCCCGAGACGACGCCAAGCGCTGGGCGCGAGATGTACGGCACGACGCCGTAGTGCAGGCCCTCTGCCATTTGCACAAAGATGGAGAAGATAATCACGCACGCGAGCGTTGCCCCGAGGAGCTCGTCCTTGTGCGAGTGGATGCAGTTCATCGCCGGGTCGCGGACGGTGATGAACGTGTTGACCGGGATGGGCATCGGCGTCCACACGTCGCCGACCCAGCCGTGCGAGGGCGACTTGACCAAGTCAGAGTCGCAGGGCGCCACCTTGCGGTTCGCAAAGGTGAAGGTGGTCGAGTAGCCCGCCCAGTCCGGCGCGTCCCAGGTCCCGTTGACGATCTTCCCAACCGAAGTTGGGAGTCCGTCTTTGATGGGGTTGTATTTGGGCATGTGCGGTCCATCGTAATTCATGGTGACGGCGCCCGTGGCGATGCACATAAGGCCCTCGCAGACCTGCATGATCCACATGGCCCAGAGGCGGCCACGCAGGCCCCAGCGAGCCGCACACCAGTCGGACAGGAGGCCGCCCCACGAGCGCGCGAAGAGGTTCATGAGCGAGAAGGTGGCGCCGAGCGGGCCGGCCTGCTCGTTCGGGAGACCAAAGTAGTTCTCAAAGTAGTCGGTCAGGCGGTTGTTCATGGTGAGCTCGATGCCGAAGCACAGGCCGTAGGTCATGCACATGATCCACGCGTTCACGTTGGTGAAGCCGATGATGGCCACGTCGCCACCTAACTTGCCCTTGGCCTTTTGCTTCGCGCCCGAGGTCTCTAGGTCCTTGTATGAGCCGTCCGGAAGGTCGCGGCAACACATGATGAAGATAATCGAGAGAATATGCATGACGAGGGGGAGGATGAAGCAGACGCGCCACGAGAGGCTGATGTCGCCCGTGCTGTCGCGGAGGAAGAGCATGAGCTGGCCCATGATGAGCAGCGTGAAGCCACCGCCCGCGTTGCCCCAGCCGGCGGCGGTGGAGGTGGCGCCGCCGACCACTTTCTTGTCAAAGAACTGGGTGACCCACACTTGACAGGGCACGAAGGTCGCGAGCGAGAGGCCGATGAGGAGGCGTGCGCCGATGAAATGCCCCGGGGTCGTTGCACACATCATGAGGATCATGCCCGGGCAGCCGACGGCCAAGAAGATAGCAAAGGTCTTTCGAGCACCCATTCGGTCACACATCACGCCGGCGACCAAGCGCATCAGGATGCAGCCGGTGACGGCCAGGTTGCCACCGAGCACGAGCTCCTCGGCCGTGAGGTCGAGGCCTTCGGGCGCTGGGCGCTTGATGTACGAGCCGATCGCCGCCGGCGCGAAGCACGAGAAGAAGGTGGCGAAGAAGCCGCAGGACGCGGCCCAGAAGGTGCGCATGTGAGGCTGCTTGCACGTCCAGATGACCGTGGTGAAGACCTTGGACTTGTGCTCGGCGTTGACGGGGTACGGGAAGACATTGCTGCGCGCACGAACACGACAGGCGAGGGAGCACATGCGGCACGGAATTTGAATGAGTTGGGTGAGGCGGTAGGGGGGTACTCGAGGGATTTTGGACGATGCGCGTGGAGGGGCAGGTGGCAACGCGCGCGCTCGTGGAGTTCGCGGAGTTCGCGGAGGTCGTGGAGGTCGCGTTTGCTAGCGTTGATGACTCACCCAAAGATGTCTTTGGTGCCGCGGGAGTTGATGCCCTTGCTTTCAGCCAGGTCGTGGAGCCTGCGCGCGCATCATCGGGAAGCGTTCCACATGAGTCAGTGTGAAGCGCAAGCACATCCAGAAAGACACGCGAGATGGTGCGTGGGCATGGGCTCACCGGTCAACCTCCTTCTCAAGCTCCTCCACGGACGGCATGGCGGAAGCAGATCGATGCAAAAGGCCCGACTTCACGAGGGGACGGTCTGTGTGTTTGTCTCTCGCTTGCGTCTAAAGAGCGACCAAAAAAGGAGAGTTCCAAGACCGCGGATAGAAATCAGCGGCAACTTTGTAACGAAACTTCATTTAAGTGCATCATATTATTTCTGCACGCACATACGCTGAGGATCGGCGATCAAACTTATTTTACGATCACACTCGCGTCGTGGTTCTCACGTTTAACAAGAAGTACGCGATTAATGATTAGGGTTCCTAGTTGAGTGAGTGAGTGAGTGAGTTATTGAGACACAGACACACCGTGGAAAGGTTGAGTGAACATGTGTCCTTTTCCCGAAAGTTGTGACGAATTGCCGAGAGACTAGCGCGAGAGGGCGCGTCCCCCTTTCGTGCCGCGAGCCTCTTCGTCGTCCAACCGCGATCGAGGATGGCAGCGTTCATCCGCTCGCTCATGCCGACAAGGATGCCACCATTGAAGTCGATGCTGATGCCGGTGGCAATCACCTTCGCGATGTTCCCGCACATGGACTCCAGCGCTTGGGCAAAGACAGCGACTTGGATGCTTATGGCAATGTGGATCGGGTCTCTTCTCACGGAAAAGATGGAGGACTCGGAGTGGCGGAAGAAGCTGCGCGAGGAGGCGGATCGGATGTCAACCAAAGGCGAGCGGGAGGCCGAAGAGAAGAAGGCCAGAGCGGCGACGACTGGGGGTTCGACGACGAAGAAGAAGAGTTGAGCATCTGCAGCCATCAAAAGGGCTGCGCACATCGTGATGTGGTAGACCTCGCGAAGTCGTTTCGCGGCCGCTCCGCCGCTCCTCTGCCACTCCCGAGTGAATCTGCCGTACGATGCATGCGGTCTGCGATTCTGGCCCATTGAACTCTTACAATTTGAGCAGGCGCCGGCCTACCGTGTACCCGCATGATACATGCGTTTTACAGCGTGGCTGTGTCCGACAGTGACTCGGTGCGCGGTGGCAACCTTTCCCGTCCTTGAATGCCCTGTGTGACAATGTTGGTTCATGTTTTGATCTACAATGAAAGGCTCTAAGCGGCCCATATCTTCCATTTTCAAGGTAAAGATCCGCACGTATCCCGCCGCGAGCTGTCGGCCGGCTAGGCGCCGGTCGTTGCGCCCATGTAACCGCCATCTGCAGGCACGGAGACGAGATGATTCGAGTACGCAGCCACGCCCTGAGGAGCTCGTCTTTGTGCGAGTGGATGCAGTCCATCGCCGGGTCGCGGGCGGTGATGCGCGTGTTGACCGCGATGAGATCAAGCCATTTGCAGGCGAGTTGACAAGGTCGAGTCGCAGTGCCTCACCTTTCAGTTGGCGACGGTGCAGGTGCAGAATGGACGGTGCAGGTGCCTCGCATTTCTTGTGTCGAATGGATCACACCACTCCTGCGGCCTCGAGCTCCTCCCACGTTCGGTATCGTATGCTGCGCACACCTTTATTTGGCTGCTCGAGCACACCAATCTTGAAGGCCACAAGCTGTCGTTTTGCATGCTGAGAATGGACCGTCTCAAAATCATCGGTACAGTCTTGTCCCATGGCCGACAAGATGGCGAGCAAAGTCGACACCTTGCTGCCGTTGCTCCATCCCGGGTGGTTACGAACGTGAGATGTCATGTCTATCACGCAGTCGTTGACAACAATCCAGCAGTCGTCCTTGGTCCTGTGCTTGCTTACGTCGTCGAGCGTGTAGGTGGGCCACGCTTTCAGGCAAGCTCGTGCATCCCTCACTGCAGCGGTCACGTCCGTCGGCGCATCAACCGGGTAAGCCGAGAGATCAGCGCCATCGTCGTCCATTTGCGCCTCGTGTGCCGCCGACGCCGACTTCGTCAATAGTTCACGAGAGTACCGTCGGGGTTGTTTAGATGTTCTCTGCTACTCCGCCGCCGCCACCACCCGACGACGCTCTTTAGTTCTGGTGGGCATGCTGTCCTTGTTTGGAAACGCAGTCCCTCTGTCTCTCGGTTGTATTAGGAAATTCTCTCCCGCTGTCTCCCGCGAACGAAGGATCGGCATCTTCTTCCCGTAGATCGCTGCCATCTCAGCACTGAGCATGTCGTCCGGCGTCGGATCTATGACAATCCCATCGCCGCTCCACTCCACGGAGATCGATCTCAAGGATATTGACGAGAGGGACAAAGACACGCCCGATAACTGGATCCCACGCCACCCTGATCTCGTGCGCCTGACCGGCAAGCACCCCTTCAACGTCGAGCCGCCGCTGCCCAAGCTCATGGAGTGCGGCTTCATCACACCTGCTGCGTGAGTGCCAGCTTTATGCCCCGTTGCTGCCCTGCAAAGGCGTTCCAGCTTGCCCGCCACTTCCGTGCGTTCTGCGTGCCTGGGCGTGCGTTCTGCGTGCCCGGGCATGCGCTTCATCGGCACGCCGCTCTAACTGAGCGTGCTTGTTGCGTGGTCGGCCGTCGGCTCTCGCCGCATGCAGGCTGCACTACGTGCGCAACCACGGCGCCGTGCCGAACATCAAGTGGGAGGAGCACCGGCTGAGCGTCACGGGCCTCGTGGGCAAGCCGACGACGTTCACCATGGATGACCTTCTTAAGCTGCCGTCACGCGAGCTGCCGATCACGCTCGTGTGCGCGGGTAACCGGCGCAAGGAGGAGAATCTCACCGCGCAGACTATCGGCTTCAACTGGGGCGCCTCGGGCGTCGGCACCTCGGTGTGGAAGGGCGTGCGTCTGTGCGACGTTCTCAAAGCCTGCGGCATCAAGACGCCTAAGGAGGGCGCGAACCACGTGTGCTTCGTCGGGGTAGAGAAGATGCCGAAGGGCCGGTACGGCACCTCGATCACCTACTTCACGGCGATGGATCCGGCGTGCGACGTGCTCCTGGCCTGGGAGCAGAACGGCGCGCGGCTCACACCTGATCACGGCTACCCGCTGCGCTTGATCATCCCCGGGTACATCGGCGGTCGCATGATCAAATGGCTCAACGAAATCACGGTGCGTGATTACGTGTCAGGTTGCGTCTCTGAGGGCCCGTTTTTGACCCTCTGATGACCCTCGGATGGCCTCTGCCACGGAGCGTCTGAGCCTCTGATTGCATTCCTCATCAGGTGACCACGGAGGAGAGCGACAACTTCTTCCACTTCAACGACAACCGCGTGCTGCCCGAGCACGTGACCGCCGAGATCGCCAACGCCGAGGGCTGGTGGTACAAGCCCGATTACATCATTAACGAGCTCAACATCAACTCGGCCATCGCTTACCCGGGCCATCTCGAAGTCGTTCCTTTGAGCAAGCCGGATCAGACGTACCCGATCAGCGGGTACTGCTACACCGGCGGCGGGCGCAAGGTGATCCGCGTCGAGGTCTCGATCGACGGCGGCAAGTCATGGACTCTGTCCGAGCTCACACATCCGGAGACGCCTACCGAGTACGTGTGCTCAACCACGGCGCCGCGAGTACCATGGAATGGTCTCTGAGTGCCTCCGATGACCTTCCCTCATTAGGTATGGCCGTTACTGGTGCTGGGTCTTCTTTAAGCTCGAGGTGCCGTTGAGCAAGATCTACGAGTGCGAGACGCCCGAGCTCCTGTGCCGCGGCTGGGACGCGGCGATGAATCGTCAGCCCGAGGCCCTCACGTGGAATGTGATGGGCATGATGAACAACTCCTACTTTCGCGTCAAGGTACACCGCATCATCGACCCGAGGACGAAGATGCCCGCCCTAAAATTCCAGCACCCGACCCTCGCGGGCCCAGGCAACTTCGGCGGCTGGTTCGAGGAGAGGGTGTTTGGTAAGGCGGGCGCAGCCGTCGTGGAGGCGCCCAAGGCGGCGCCACCGGCCAGCGCCAAGACGTACTCCCTCGAGGACGTTGCCAAGCACAATACAAAGGAGGACGTTTGGATCGTCGTCAAGGGGAAGGTGCGAGTGCCTCGTGAGTGCCTCGTGGGTGCCTCGGATGGCCACTGAGCTCTAGTCTGATTGCGTCCCTCATCAGGTGTACGACGCGACCAAGTACCTGCCCCTGCATCCAGGCGGCGAAGCCTCTATCTTGATCACCGCCGGCCAGGACTGCACAGAGGACTTCGAGGCGCTGCACTCCAGCAAGGCGTGGAAGCTGCTCGACGAGTACTACATTGGCGAGCTCGCTGGCGCCAAGCCGGCCGGCGCGCTGCCCGTTCCGCCGCCTGCCACACCCGCCGGTCCGCCTCTCACCCTCGACAAGGCCAAGTACGTGACGCTGCCGCTGGAGTGGAAGAAGACGATCTCGCACGACACGCGCGTCTTCCGCTTCCAGCTGCCCTCCAAGGAGCATGAGCTCGGGCTGCCAGTGGGGCAGCACCTCTTCATTCGAGCCAAGGGGCCCGATGGCGCCAACGTGATGCGCGCGTACACTCCCATGGGCTGCGGCGCGGGGTACGTCGACTTCGTCATCAAGGTGTACTTTGCCAACGTGCACCCGCGCTTCCCCGATGGAGGCAAGCTCACGCAGATCCTCGAGGGTCTCAAGGAGGGCGACACGATCGACGTCAAGGGGCCGCTCGGCGAGTACGTCCAGTTTTGCCGCTGAGGGCCGCTGAGTGCTCTCGAGTGCCGCTGATGGCCACGGACTGCCTCCCTCTCTCACGGATTGCCTGCCTAATCAGCCACTGATTGCCTCCCTCATCAGCCGCTGATGGCCACGGACTGGCTCCCCCTCACATGGATGGCCTCCCCTCACACGGATGGCCTCCCCCTCACCACAGGTACATCTTCAACACCGAGGTCATGCATCCGAAGGGCATCTTCAACACCGACTCGCTCACGACCTTCACGCACACACCCTCGGGGGATAAGACACCCTTCGACACGATCGGCTTCATCGCCGGCGGCTCGGGCATCACACCCGTGCTCCAGGTGCGATCTCCCGTGATTGCCCTTGATCGTACTTGATTGCCACTAATGAGCTTCGTCATCGGGCATCATCCCCGTGCTCCAGACGTGCCACGCGCTTGTCGCCAACAAGGCGCGCAATCTGAAGATCTCGATCCTCTTCGCCAACCGGACTGTGGACGACATCCTCTGCAAGGATCTCCTCGATGAGCTCGCAAAGGATCCACGCGTGTCGGTGAGCGGCGCCTCTTGTTGCCATCTGAGTGCCAGCTGAGTGCACGCGAGTGCCCGATGAGTCCACCCTGATTGCACTCTGATTGCACTCTGATTGCACACTGATGATCGCTGACGGTCACAAATGGCATCGCATGCAGGTGTGGTACACCCTTGACGTGCAGCCAGAGGAGCAGCCATGGAAGTACTCGATTGGCTTCATTAACCAGGAGATGGTCGAGGCGCACCTGCCGAAACCGGCCGAGAAGACGGTGATCTTCATGTGCGGCCCGCCTCCGATGATCAACTTTGCATGCAAGCCGAACCTCGAGAAGGCCGGCCACGTCGCCGCGAACGTGCACTGCTTCTAGCCGGCCACACGCCGCATCGAAAGTGCACTGCTGCTTCCAGTGCGGGGTAAGTGTGGGTGGGGGCGATCACGATCGAGATCAGGCGCGCGCCTCTCTTCATGGGCGCCGTCGTGGGCGCCGGCCGCCGGCCGTACACGGTGCACACAGCAGGGGCGAGTTCGCGTGAGGTACGTCTCGGCAGGCGGGGGGCATGGGCAGGGGCGTAGGAGATGGCATGGGGGCGTGCGCGCCACAGATGGCAGTCTAGAGTGGAGATGCTAGTTGTGCTCGTCTCTAGCCAGTTGGGGGGCTCGTGTGGTCTAGAGAGCTAGGCAGAGGCGCTCGCCGAGGCGAGCGAGAACGCATGGGGAGGACAAAGGACTGCAAGACTGTTCTAGCTCTGTGCTATGTGTGTGCTATGTGGCCGAGGCGAGTTCGGCGTCTCTCGCGCGTTCGCGGACGGCCACGTGTGTGACTCTCGAGTCTGTGGATGATTGTTGTCTCGTGCTGTGCCTATCTCTGTGATGTTATGTTCGCTCTTCATCGTTCATTCAGTGTGCGAACTTAATAGCTCCGCCCACAGGACACACAGCTCCGTCCTCTATTGCTTGATTGGTTGCTTGATTTGGCAAGTCGATTCATCGAAAAGATGATGACTGCCAAACTAGACCTGCAAACTTGCAGTTTTGCCGAGAGACATGCTCTTCGGTCCTCCCCGTCCGTCTTTGGACCACCTGAAACTCCGACGTCATCATGCGCTACACGCACCTTGCCGCGTCCGTCGCGGCGCTGCACGCCACGTCGGCGCTACAGCTGGACCACGCCTTTGCATTCGCGCCGGCGCCGGCCGTCGGCCGTTCGCGCGCCCTCTCGCTCAAAGTCCCGACGGGCACTTCCTTTCTGTCCGAGGAGACGATCGAGCGTGCCAAAACGGGCAACCCGATTGAGAAACTCAAGCTCGCCAAGGACGGCACCTCCGCGTTCACCGATGTTTACGAGTTCGCCAAGGCCATCCGCGCGGGCACGCTCACGTGGGAGGAGGTTGAGAAGAATGACATGGACCAGCGCCTCAAGTGGGTTGGTCTGCTGCACCGTGGAAAGCGCACGCCAGGCCGCTTCATGATGCGCCTGCGGACGCCTAACGGCATCGTCACCGCCGAGCAGATGCGATTCTACGCCGAGTGCGTCGAGCCCTATGGGCCCGAGATCGGCGTCGTCGACATCACCACGCGCCAGAACATTCAGCTGCGTGGCGTCGCGCTCGAGGACGCAGACAAGATCATCGACGGGCTGCACGTGCGCAACCAGACCTCGTTCCAGTCGGCACTCGACAACGTGCGTAACATGGTCGGCTCGCCCCTCGCGGGCATCGACCCCGCTGAGCTCGTTGACACGCGCCCGTACTGTGACGCCCTCAATGATTGGTACACGATCGACAGCGCGACCGGAGCACGTGGCAACCCCAAGTGGGGAAATCTGCCTCGCAAGTTTAACATTGCCATCTCGGGCTCGCGCGACGACTACGCGCACACGCATATCAACGACATCGGACTCGTGCCCGTCGCGCACAAGGAGACGGGTGCGATGGGTTTCAACGTCGTTCTCGGAGGGTACATGAGTATCAAGCGCGTGGCTGCCTCTATCCCTATGGATCTGTGGCTGCCGGCGGAGGTCGAACATTCCGTCCAGCTGTGCGATGCGATCCTGCGCATCTTCCGCGACGAGGGCGCGCGTGGCGACCGTCAAAAGGCGCGTCTCATGTGGCTCGTAGAGGAGTATGGCGTCGAGAAGTTCAGAGAGGCTGTGCTGGCGGAGATGGCCAAGAATGGCGCGAAGCTGGCGACGCTGGCTCAGCGCGCGCAGCCCGAGCCGGAGACGCTCTTCGAGCGGCGCGAGCTCCTCGGAGTGCACGCGCAGCCCAACCCGGCGCTCGTGCGCGTGGGCGTGCACGTGCCCGTCGGACGCCTCTCAGCCGACGAGTGCCGCACGCTCGCCAAGCTTGCGGACGAGTACTCTGCTGGCGAGCTGCGACTGACGGTCGAGCAGAACATCATCCTGCCCAACGTGCCTGTCGAGCGTGTCGATGCCCTCCTCGCCGAGCCGGCCCTGAACGCTGGCCGGTTCTCGGTGTACCCGGGCCACATCATCGGGCACACCGTCTCGTGCACGGGCGCTCAGTTCTGCGGACTTGCGCTGGTGGAGACGAAGAATAACGCGGACGCGGTCGCTCGCAAACTAGAGGCGCTCGTCGAGGTGCCGCGCCCGCTCCGCATCCACTGGACCGGCTGTCCGAACTCGTGCGGCCAGGTGCAGGTGGCCGACATAGGTATCATGGGTGCGCCCGCGAAGAAGTTCAACGAGGCCGAGGGGAAGGATAAGGCCGTGCCTGGCTGCGACCTCTTCGTAGGCGGCAAAATTGGTGAGCACGCCTTCCTCTCTCTGGAGCCGTACAAGAAGGGCATCCCGCTCGATCACGATGATCTCGTGCCCGAGCTCGTCAAGATCATCGTGTCCAAGTTTGGCGGGCGCAAGAAGGAGGGGACCAAGCCGCTCGCGCCGCCCAAGGGTAGCAAGTGGGACCGCCTTGGTGAGCAGTGGTGGACGGCCAATGCAGAGTAGGGGAGGAGCTACGCAGGCGCGCTGTTGCACTACCACACGCACCTCATGAGTAGCATGGCCGGACGCGAGCCAGGCAGGCCGTAACGAGGGAGGGAGGGCTTCTTCGGCAAGCCGTTCGGCAAGATGTGAGTGACGACCGTCTAGTCGACGTGTCTCGACGGTGGCCAATGGGTGGCGTTCTGTGGGAAGGTAGAACAAAGAGGACCATGCGGAGCCGGCTCGGGTGCCGGCATTGCTGAGACAGTCGAAGTGATGGAACCACTTTGCCGGCACATTCAACCCAGTTCATGGGCCGCACAAGAGGGGGGATCGGATGGACATGTGCGTGCACGCGAGTCGCGTGTGCGGCACCTGTCCCGATGATTGTGTTCCGCTCGGATTCGGGATCGACGAGGGCTGCGTAGCAGTTCAGCTGTAGAAGTTCAGCTGTATTATACATTCATCATTCCACAACTAAATTGAAGTACGCGATTCGCGACCACCGAGTCACGCGCGGCCGTCCCCGGCATGGTCCCCCGGGCCTTATATTCTTACCGCGGGTAGCTCGGCTCCTCGTAAATCTGTATCAGGTACATGCGCGGCGCCCGCGCCGGATTGGAGCAAATTACCGGCGCCGGAAATAATCGGAGACTAGAGACGATGCGACTTGGACTTGTCGACGTCGGTTCGGCTCGGGGAGACACGACAGGGTAACGACAGGGGTCTCCCGCGCCAAGCGCGCGATCAGTTTCGGGCGGCAGGATCGCGAACGATCGGCCGTGGCAGGGGAGGCTTCTCACGTGTCGAACACCCGCTGCGCCTTTTGAATAGGCGTGCGGCACAGGGGGCACACTGCATCGGCGCCCGTGCCGAGAACCGTATCCACACAGCTGGAGCACAGACACTTGTGTCCGCAGGGCAGGAGTACGTGCGAGCGTGTTCGCTCCAAGCAGACGACGCACAGCATGCGCTCCTCTTGCTCGCGCAGCCGCAACTGCAGCGCCTCAAGCTGCGCTTGAAGCGAGGACGCAGCTGCTGCATCGCTGGAAGGCGGTGGTGGTGGTGTGCTCGGCGGTGGCGGCGGCGGCGAAGGTGCTGTTGCAGGTCCCGGCACCGACGGCGGCGGCGGCGGCGGTGGCAGTGGCAGTGGTGTGTCCTCCACTGACGTCGGGCTCTCAACAAGTTGCTCCACAGACTCCGCGGCAGCCGCCGCCTCGGCAGCCTCCGCCTCGGCAGCCACCGCCTCGGCAGCCACCGCCTCTGCCAAGTAGAGAGATAAGTAACGCGGGTCAACCGAAGCCAACGGTGATCCGGCAGATGCGCCTGTGAGCGCAGCAAGCGAGGCAGCGTGCCTCGCTGGCTCGCATGAGTCGCGGGGTTCGTGCAGGCGTTGTGCAGGGGAAGACGACTCAATGCCACGTGGATCGGCATCCAAAGAGGATGGGGAAAGGAGAGTGTCTCGTCGATGAAGGCTCATCAGAGGATCAGAAGAGGATCCAGAAGAGGGATCACTGTGAACAGACAAGTCGGCGCCGCTGTATTCGTACTCGTCAGCTCGCACAGGCACCGAGAATGCCGCCCCGGACACGTCACTGCTAAATGACGGCTCAGCCGAAGAGGGGTCGATCGACGAAGCTTCGCTCGAGTCAGCGTTGTCGACGCCATTTGGAGCGTGTCCGCTCGGCCTCTTCTTCCTCGCTCGCCGCTTCGCCTTCGCGCGTGCGGCGGCGGCGGCTCCCTGCGCCGCCGCAGCTTCCTCTTCGATGAGAAGCTCGTCTGCAGCCCGTGCCGCCAGCTCGTCCTCCTCCGGCGTCGTGCGTCGCTCGGCGACGCGCCCGCCGCCAGCCCGGCTGTAGCTCCGCCGCTTGAGCAAAGCCACAACGGCGAGATGCGACTTAGTCTGTGCGTACATGAGCGCGGTCTGGCCGTGCTGGTCGCGTAGATCGCGCGAGGCGTGCGCACTGAGCAGGCTGCGCGTGAGCTGGACAGAGCCCGAGAGTGCCGCCACCATCAGCGGCGTCAGCCCGACGGCATCCTGGCAGTTGACCGAGGCAGCATGATCGAGCAGCAGTTGCACCGAGCCGTGCGCCATCGCAAAGCACGCGACAGAGAGGGCAGTGCAGCCGTTGACGTCGGCCAAATTAACGGCTGCGCGCGCCGCGAGTAGCAGCGTAGCGAGCGGCTGGTGCCCCGCCGAGCACGCGGCGTGCAGCATCGAGCCTTGCAATGCCTCGTCTACTGCGTCCACGCGCCCGCCGGATGCTATGTATGCCCTCACTGCGTCGCAGTCACCCTCCTGTGCCGCCTCGAGCAGCGCAGCGGGCAGCATCTGCTGCGCCGGCTCTCCCGGTGCTACAAAATTCGACCTTGCGAAGGCACTCGCCGTCGCAACGACCGCAGCAGAACACGCAGCTGTGCACGGTGCCGCTGAGGACGAGGACGAGGACGACGAGTCCGATGAGTTGGTGGCGCGGCGGGTGCTCGCAGCGACCTCGTTGGCACGCATATGAAGAGGCTGATGCATCAGCGCCACGAGATCGTCGTGCCCCTTGAGCCGCGCATATTCTGACGCCGTGAGCCCGTGCCCATCCTGGATCTTGGTGTCGGCCTTGGCCGCGAGCAGCTGCATAGCCACGAGGCTCGCGCCGGTCATGCTTGCAAACATAAGGGCCGTGATACCTTGGTACTGCTGCGTGTTGACATCGGCACGGTGCGCAATCAGAAGCCTCACCACCTCGAGCCGCGCGTCGCCTGCGGACGCGGCGATCATGAGCAGGTTGCGGCCTTTTGAGTCGACATTGCTAATGCTGCTCGGCACTTCGGCCAAATGCCGTCGCAAGGCAACCAGGTCATTGCGGTAGATAATGGCGCGGAGATCCGGCTCAATGAGCTCACTACTCGGTATGGGCGCATCGCCTCCACTCATTGCGGTAGATAGAGCGCGGTGGCCTCGCACCGCGGAGCGACTCCGCGAAATAAATTTCGACAATTCTGTGAATGTTTTAACGCGACACACGTGAAAGACTTCTTGCGAGACGCGACGCGTGCTCGTTACCCCGGGAATAGGATAGAGTTGGCGGTTACGGTATTTCGGTTTCGCGACGTGATGGACCCGCACCGGTGCCTGCCAGTCACTCATCGTTGACGACGAATTTCGCGCCTGCGTGCCCAGACGCACCTGGCGAGCTAGGTGGCGAGGCGCGCATCGCATCCCAGCTCCACATGTACGAGCCTGAAGTATGCAAGAAGAATGCAGACGGTGCAAGGGGTGAGTAAGCGTCATGATGACCTGTGCACGGCTGTGTGTGCGAGTGCAGTGTGCGAGGCGGGAGAGGCGCGATTTGGGAGTCCCGTTCGGCTCACCGATCGATCGGTTCTTCATCATCCCTTTCGGAGGCATGACGGCTGGATCCAAAGTCTTCGAAGCTGCCGCGAATCGAGCATCCGAAATCCTTGAAGCTGCGACGCTATCCTCGCTCTCGGCCTCCTTGCCAGGGGCGTCCTCACCATCCCGGCGATACTTGCCCCAGTTCCACAGGAAGGAGAAGGAGCTGTTGCGCTTCATCGGTGCGTTCGTCGGTGCGGTAGTTTCTTCGGCGATGCCCCCTGCAAACGCGTTACCGCCGCGCAGCGAGTTGTTGCGCGAAGGTCTCTCCGGGTGCTCGCCAAAGACACTCTCAGAAAAAGCGGTGCCCTTGCGCACCGAGTTGTTGCGCGAAGAGGGCAAAGAGGACTCCTTGGTCTCCCAGAACCACAGCGTGGATGGGGACTTCTTCATCGACGACACCAGCAACTGCCCGTCGGGACCGAACTGGGTGCCCTTGTGCTTTGAGTTGCCCTGGGACACTGGCGGCGACGCCTGCTTGTCTGGAACAAACACGTTGCCATTGTGCAATGAGGCGCCCTGAGAGGGGGGCGCCGAGCCTGCTGGCCAGTCCCAGACGGAGCTGTCATTCCTCGGCATGGTCGCGACCTCGGTCAGAGCCCGCTCGGCCAACGCCTCGGCCATAAGCTGTGGCTTTCTTGTTTGCAATGATGCAGAGACGCTGGCACAGTGTCTCTCGCGGGGACACGATTGACGAATCCGAGAACTTGCCGTTTTCGGCCACAACCCATTAAAAGTCTTACCAAGTAATTTGCTACCTCGCCATCTAGACGCACGCACGCGTGCCACGACACAGATGTGCGAGGACACTGTGGTCACTGTGCACTGTCGCGAAACTGTAAGCAAATTACTCTCAGAAGGTGTGGCGAGCGATCCGAGTACAACATGTATGCAGCGATACACGGCAACTCGACGGGCGCGCAAGACGGCGTTGTGGCTAAGGGGCTCACGACCTCAAGAGCTCAGCCAGCAAGGGGGGCAAAGGGAGCGGTTCTCATGTCGGGGCTGATAATCTCATGCGATGGAGTCCTTGTTGATGTTCGAGTTGAGCGCGCGCGCAATCGGTCGGTCCTGCGGCCAGTCTTCCATGTGCAGCGAGCGATCGCGCTGCAACGGTATCGAGGGCATGCCCTCGGACCGTGTGCGCTGCAGCGGGAGCGAGGGCAGCATGCCGGTGGTGACGCTCACGTTTGGGATGCTGCCCCCTAGCCGCTTGACCGTGGCGGTCTCGGTCATACTCAAGTCGTCGTGCGCACGCGCCGTGCCCACCACCGCGGCCTCGTCGCCCAAGCTCGAGCTCGCCGGCATGAGCAGCACGCACGAGGGCAGCGGTGCCGTATTGATGCGGCACAGCTCAGCGATGTGCTCGAGCTGCAGACCGTCGTACACTTCACGGTTGTAGACTGTGAACGAGCCGATGAGCTCGGGCCCTCCGACGGTCTCGGGGTAGAGCTCGAAAGACCTCGCAGGGCGCACGTGCGGCTTGGGGAACACGTAGATGAACCGCGGCGTGAAGAGCAAGTTGTGCGGTTGGTTGTCCACCTGCATCGCCGAGATGATCGTGTCCACGATCGGTAACGCGGCGCTCTTGGGGAAGACGTAGCAAAAGCCCGGGAAGCCCTCAGGCTGGAGGCAGCGCACGCCCATCACGAGCGGGCCCGCTATCAGCGGGAACGACGTCACCGGCGGGAACTCGTCGATCAGGTGCACGTGGAAGTGGTTGATGGACGCGCTCGCACACCACGAGTTGAAATATGCGCAGAAGCTGGACTTCCGCTGGAGCTCGCAGATGGCGCGCAGGTGAGTGGCGTTCATCTGCTGCGGCACGAGCGCGTCGGCAGTCAGCAGCATGTGCCTCGGGAAGAGCGGGAACTTGTTGGTCAACACGCTGTAGCTTGACGATGCGCTCAGCTGCAGCTTGACGATGCGCTCGCGTTCGTTCTGGATCTTGCCGAAATGGAAGCCGTTCGGGTTGAAGGGCGTGCAGACGAGGAGCTGGTCGTCGGATTTCTTGGGCTTCGTGTTGCGCCGTGCGTCCAGCCGCTTGCGGAAGACGAGCCCCATGAGCTCGCGCACCTCGGACTCGTCGACCGCGTCGTACATGATCAAACGCTGATCGGGCGGCAGCTCGGCCGACTCGGAGACGAGCGCGTCGAAGGCGTCGCGCAGCCACTCGTCGTTCTCGCGCGTCGTTCCGGTCATCTCGGTGGTCATCGCGTATTGGCTCGTAGAGGCAACCATGCTCGTTTTGGTGGCGTCCATGTGCTGGCCGTCGGTAATTCCGTGTCAAGAAGCGACACGCCGTGCGAACCTGTTCGGAATTCTCGGAAGTTGACAAGACAAGGGGAGATTCGCACGGAATCAACGCGAGTCGATCGCCTCAAGGGGAGAACTTGTCTCATGTACTTGTCCGACAGGGACAAGCATGCACCGGTCAGTCCTCGGTCCGACCTCGATCGCAGCACCCCCGAAGGGGATGCGATTAGTATCCTTTTGGAAAACCCCGGCGACGTGTCTCGTTTTTGTGGACGGAACAGGCGATGTCGACATGCTCACGCTGCCGTCGCTCACTGCCCCCTGGCAGCGATGGCGGCTTGTGCAAGCGGTGCGTTACCCGTGGGGTGACCGCCACTACGCCGGCAGAATGGCAGCCTCCGCCGCCATCCGTGGTGGCCACCCCTCCTCCTGTGGCAGCACTGGAACCGGGGCCGCCCAATCTGCCTGCGCCGGCGGCGCGCACTCCCGCACCCGCACCCGCACTCGCACCCGCACCCGCACCCGCATCCGCACCCGTGCCAGCGCCCGTGGCGGTCGCCGCTCGGGCCGCCGCTCCTACCCCGGCTGCGGCACCGGCCTGTGCCACGTCGTCTACTCCAGCCGCGGCCGCGCAGACCACGCCCGGAGAGAAGAGGAAAAAGTCGCCGGGCCAAGCCCAGCGTCGCATTGAGAAGCGTAAGATGACGACGCAAGCGGGCGAGGGAGACGATCGAGTAAAGCGCCCGCGGGTCGACCAAAGCGCCGGCGCCTCGCCTCGCGCAGCGACCGGCGTCGTCGTGCAGCCGCCAGCAGCAGCGGCTCCCAACCACGCCGCGCCCAGCTCGTCCTCCGCCGCCATCCTTGGCTTGGCCGCGACTCGCGTCGCGCCACCGGCGGCACTGCCCTCGCCAGCTGCGCCCGTCGCCCTCGCGGCGCTCACAGCCAACGGCACGCAGTTCAAGTGCGCCGACTGTGGGGAGTTATTCCTCAGCCGAGGCGCGCGCGTCGCTCATCAGATGCTCTCGGGCGCCCCGTATACGGCCGCCTGGCCTCCGCCCACGGCAGCCCCTTCGCGCCTGGCCGAGTTTCAAGCGGCGCTCGAGCGTGCGGTGGCGGCCGAGGACTATGCAAAGGCGGCCGAGCTGCAGCCGCAGATCAAGCAGCTCAAGGCAACCATCGAGGCCGCCGCCGCCGCCGCCATGGCCACCACCGAGGCGGATAGCGCCGTGGCGGCCAGCGCGCCCAAGCACGGCGTGCGGCTGCTGCGCTCGATGCTCGAGGTGGGGTTGGCGCTGCTGGCGATACAGGCGGAGCCGTTGGTGGCCCTCGATCTCGAGGGCGATCTCACGCCCTCTGCCACGTGTGCTATCGACCTGCTCCAGGTCTACCTGCCCTCGGTCGACGCGGTGCTGCTCGTCCACGTCGCCTCTCTCCCACGTGAGCCACTCGCAGCGCTCCTTCGCCCGTGGCTCGAGTCTCCACGTCATCTCAAGGTCATGTGCGACCCACGAGCCGACTCGCACGCCCTCCAGTACCTGATGGGCATCAGACTGCAGGGCGTGCTCGACGTGCAACTCTGCCATGCCGCGACCACCGGCGAGCTCACTCGAGTAGTCTCGCTCGCCGCCGAGATGCGCCGCCAATACGCGACCCCGGCAAAGGCAGCCGCAGCCGACAAGCAACTCGTCGACCGTGGACTGCCATACCCTACCGGCCTCTCGCGCCTCGCCGCCACGTACTGCCCGCGAGAGGTCGCCGCTCCGGTGGCGGAGCTCAAGGAGAGATTCGGCGCGCTCTTCGACGCTGGTCACTCGCCCTTTCGAACCCTACCGCTCAGCGCGGCGGCGGCCTCGTATGCCGCCGCGGACGTGTGGCATATTTGGCTTGTGTACGAGGCGCTTTGGACGGGTCTCGAGCAAGGAGCCCTCGCCGCCCCAGTGCTGCTAGCCAGTGAGAGCCGTGCGGGCGACTTTCGAGACGTGCCCGGCGGCCGCGAGCGTTGGGACAGGCTGATGGCCCTTGCCAAGACTCACAAGGCCGACAAGCGCACTAAGGGCGCCAATACGGCCGCCAATGCGGCCGCCAACGCAGCCGCCAATGCGGCCGCCAATACGGCCGCCAGTGCGGCGCTCGCCGCGGCCGTGAGCGACGGCGACGCGGCAGCGGCAAGAGCGGCCTCAGCGCCCTCACCCGCCGTCGGTGTGGGCGCCGTCGTGGGCGCTGTCGGTGCCGACGGCCAATCGACCCGCAAGAAGCGGCAGGTAAGCGGCCCAGGCTGCGAGGTGTGCGGCGTCTGCTTCAGCGGCACCAAGCAGCTGGATGAGCATCTTCAAGGCAAGCGCCACGCCATCGCGGCGGCCATTGCTTCGGCCGGCGTCCCGCGCACCCTCGCCATCGAGTGTCGCCAGGCCCCGCTCGACCTCACAGCCATCCGCACGAGCTTCCAGCCGTATGGCACGATCTCGCGCGTCACGCTCGAATCTCAGGACCCCTTAGGAGGTGCGCCACTGATGGCCATGGAGTGCCATGGATTCCCACTGATGAGCTTCGCTGGACCCCTAAGGAGGTGCGCCACTGATTGCCATTGAGTGCCACTGATGAGCGTCGTTATCCTCACGCCATAGGAGGTACGCGCGCCGCACCCACGCCGGCCAAACCGGACGGTGGCCCATGGTACGCTGCGCTCGTGTATGAGGACGCCGCGGCGACGGCGAGGGCCCTCGGTCAGCGCTACCTCTATGTCAAGGAAAAGCGCGTGTACGTCGAGCCTGTACCTGCCTGAAGAGATGAGATGCAGAGGGAGGTCGAGATCGAGAGGAGATCTCGTTTGCTCTCGGCTGCAGCCGACGATGCTGCGGCTCGCGGTGGGCCGGTGGGTGCTCTTGTGACGTGCCGTTTCTCTTCGCGCCGTTCGGAGCAGAGCGGCTCCTCAGGTGAAGATTGTGTGCGCGCTTCACGATGTGTGCGGTCCGGAGTTGCGGAGAGCGGACGAGGCACACGGTTCCGGTTTTGATTCGCACAAATCTCGACGGTAGTCTGGCACTTCGCTGCTCCCCCGATTTCCCCCGATGGGTCGGCGCAGCAAAGGGTGCGGGCGACAGCTGCCCGTGACGGTTGGGGAAAAACGTTAACCAGAAAATCCGACACTTAGACCAATACACCCTACAACGGGCATATCTATTTCTACAATATCACGTTATTATACTTGAGGCAGCGCTGTGCCTGCTCGTTGACGTTCTTGGCCTGTCGCGTCGTGTTCGTGGTCGAGCTGTCACATTTTTGTTGTCGTTTACACGCGTGTGATCCTTCCGCAAAACAGTCGCCTCACTCCTTCTTGCTGAGCTTGCCGTACGCCATGCAGAAGGCGAGGGCCACGCAGACGGCGCCGCCGAAAGTGTTGCCCAACGTGACGGGGAGGAGGTTCTTCAAAAGGAAGGTGGGCCACGAGACGGAAGCGCCAGAGAAGATGCCGAGTGGGATGATGAACATGTTCGCTATCGAGTGCTCGAGCCCAAGCGCCACGAAGGCAGAGATGCAGAACCAGATCGGCACCATCTTGCCCGCGGTATCCTTCGCAAACGAGGCGAGGTACACGGCCATGGTGACGAGCCAGTTGCACAGGACGCCGCGCACGAAGGCCTGCGTGAACGTAAGAGACGTCTTCGCGGCCGAGACGGCGATCGAGGCGCCTCCGCCCGAAAGCGTGTTGCCGTAAAAGACGAGCACGGCGAGCAGAACGGAACCGACGAAGTTGCCCGCAAACGAGGCCGACCATGACTTGATGAGCTGGCCCATCGTAGCCTTGCCCTCGAGAAGCGCCATCGTTACGAGGGCGGTGTTGCCGGTGAAGAGCTCCCCGCCCGAGAGGAGGGTCATCATCAGCCCGAAGGGCAGGCCAAAGGCGCCGAGGACGATCTTCTGCAGCCCCGGGTTGGTTGCCGCGAGGCCAGGGCATGCACCACCGATCGAAAGCATGAGGAAGGCACCGAAGCCGATGTGAGCACCGGAGAGGATACCAAGATGAAAGATTTTATCGGCGGGCATGTTCGCCTTCTTCTCGCCGGCAGCCACGGCGCCATTGAAGCCGTCGAGCGGCAGCGCGAGGAGCGGTGGCGCTGCAACAGCTCCTGCCTGTGCGATAAGCATACTCGCACGATGCGCACCCAGCTGCGGGCGCTGCAGAAAGGGTGCCGAGCTCATGTCGAGCGCGTGCATGGCCGCGATCGACGCGGCGAGGATGGTGTAGCGCATGTTTGTCGGGGGTGTCTCTGAGAAAATGCGCGAGCGAGAGTGTCTCAACTCTCCACCTACCGGTCGCTCTGATTCCACAGCCGATGTGAGAGACTGGCTTTTCTCAATCTAGAGCATGGCACCAGCGGATACATGTATCGCTCATCAGATGAGCACACAGAGGACTCAGAGTCCCTCGCATTTGAGTCACCTCCTTTATCCGACCGTTCGATGCCGGTGAGCTGCAGGGTCAACACAGACCGCACGCTCGCACTCTCAGATAGGTCTCAGCCACCTATTGTCGTCATTGGACGATTCTTCGTCGCGGCGATCGCATGCATGCCCGCATGCGCCGCGTGCTTGCGTTGGAGCGCGCCGCCCACGAGCTCGAGCAGCTCCGCGTCCGTCGCGCCTTCGCGCATCGCGTCGCGCAGTGACACCTCACGGCTGCCGAAGAGGCACACCTTGAGGCTCCCGTCGGCAGTTAAACGAATTCGGTTACAGCTTCCACAAAACGGTTGCGTCATCGACGCGATGAACGAAACTGACCCGGCGGACTCGGGGAGCTTCCAGGAGACAGCCACGTCGTTTGCGGGCGTCGGCTGCTTCGCGAGCGTCGGGTGCTCGCGTTTGAGCCGCCCAAGCATGTCCTCAAACGGCATCATGCTTTCGTGCTTCCACCTGATGAGGGAGGCCATCAATGGCAATCGGAGGCGATCAGAGGCGACTCAGAGGCATTTCGAGGCACTCCGAGGGACCCATCGTGCGTCTCCGCACCTGTTGCCGTCAAAGGGCATGTACTCGATGAAGCGCACGTCGATCGGGCGAGCGCGGGAGAGCTCCGCGAGGGCGAGCAGCTCGTCGTCGTTGACGCCAGCCATAAGGACGCAGTTGAGCTTCAGGGGCGCGAGGCCGAGCTCGAGCGCGAGGTCAATTGCCTCGAGCACGCGCGGGAGCCCGTCACGGCGCGTGATCTTGATGAAACGGTCGCGGTCGAGAGTATCGATCGAGATGTTGAGGCGATCGAGGCCGTTGAGCACGAGGGATGGGAGCATGCGCGGCAGCGCGATGCCATTGCTCGTGAGCGCAATCTGGCGCAGCCCGTTTGGGCGCAGTGTGTTCAAGCCGCCCACGATCTCCGGCAGGTCGCGCCTCACCGTAGGCTCTCCGCCGGTCAGGCGGATCTTGTTGACGCCCGCATTGACGAGGAGGCGCGCGATGCGCATCATCTCATCCGTGCGGAGGAGCCGCGCGTCGGGCGTCAGGTCGACGCCGTTCTCGGGCATACAGTACACGCAGCGAAGCGAGCAGCGCTCCGTGAGCGAGATGCGCAGGTACGTGTGGTTCCGCATGAAGCGATCGGAGAGCGCCGGGTCAACGAAGGGTGTGGCCGCAGCGGCTGGAATGTCCTGCCGCCGAAGCTCGACGGCGGCCCGCGCGACGGAGTGGTCGGCGTGCGTGGCTGTCTTGTCGGCGCGAGCGGAGGACCGATCAGGAGCAACGGGCATTGGCTTCCCTGCGATGAAGTCCTGAGGTGACAGCGCCTCGACGGCGAAGCGTTGGCGCAGCAGCTGCACACGTGGAGAGACCGCGACGTTGGTGGAGAGCATGCGGGCCAGCGGACACGCAGAAGAGCCAGCACGCCCGATGTGCATCATTGCTGTCCTCGCGACAGCTATCGGCATGGGGCGGACGGCTTTTCGATACCGTCGGGGACAGCGAGTCCTTGGCCTGTCTCTCGGTTGCAGCGAGACCGTTGCATCAAGTTTCGTCTAACGACGAACCAGACGATCTCAGTTAGGCATGGCGCCGGTCTTGTGAGACGTTGCGTTGCGTATGGCTTTAGCATGGCGTGCTGTACATGGCGCTGGCCTCGAGCGAGCCCGCAGAAGTCAGGACAAAGCGACAAACGCGAATGTAATATCATTCCTACATGAGTATCGAGCGCTCGCGCTCGCCCTCGGCTAGGGAGTTGCATGTATTGAGGGTCAAGGGATCTGAGCATCCCGGCGAACTTGAAGCCAGATCAGCAACGCTACAGCTGTGCTAGAGCCTCATCTGAGAGGTCGACGCCACCGGCGGCGAGCTCGGCGAGGCCTGCTCGCAACCGCTCAGCCGCGACGCGTGTCGACTCAAGCGGCAGGTTCGCGTAGCAGACCCGAAAGTGCCCAGGCATGCCGCACGCGCTGCCGGGGATCGTCGCGACCTTATGCTTCTTGGTGAGCCAGCGCACGGCGGCGAGGTCGTCCTCGACGGGCAGCTTGCAAAAGAGGTAGATGGCACCGGAGCCGCCTTGGATCGAGCCCGCGGGGAGCGCCGTCGTGAGCGCATCGAGCACGAGCGCCTTCTGCTCGGCGAGGCCGCTGACGCGCTCGTGAACCCAGCAACGGCCGGGCGCCATGGCGGCGAGCGCGAGGCGCTGCGAGAGGATGGACGGGCAGATGACGATCGTATCTTGGGCTTTGAGCAGCTCGGGCGCGAGCGGCGGCGGGTACGCGAGGTAGCCTACGCGCCAGCCCATCATCCCGAACGCCTTCGAGAAGGAGAAGACGTTGACAATGTGCGCCGCCTCGATGCACTCGTGGGGCGCCTCGTTCGGATACGCAAAATGCTCGTAGGTGTTATCGATCACGAGCCACGCGCCGTGTTCGGCGCACACGGCGCTCAGCTCGAGTAGCCGCGCCTTTGGGATCATCACACCGGTCGGGTTGCCAGGGTTGGACACGGTCACGAGCTTGATGGGCGGCCGACCCTGGGCCTTCCGCTGGTGCATCTCGCCCCGCAGCGCGTTCACGTCCGGCTGCAGCTCGGTCGTCGAGGGCGCGATGAAGATGTCTGCGCCTGAACCCGCGCCCGTCATCTGCAGCGCCATGAGGTGGTTGAAGTAGTATGGTTTGAAGAGGGCGCACGCATCGCTGGCATCGAGCAGAGAGAGCACGATGTTGGTGAAGGCTTGGTTGGCGCCGGCGGTGACCATGACCTCGGAAGCAGTGATGCTATTCTCTTGTGCGAGCTTCGTCTTGAGCGCAGCACGCACCTCGGGCAGGCCGTCGTCAGCGCCGTAGAGCGACGTGCTGTGCTCTCCGACGAGCTGTGCTGCGGACGCCAGGGCCTCTGGCGGCGGAGACCAGTGCACGATACCTTGCGCGAGGGAGAGGATGTCAGTGCGTCCACGCATCATCTGCTGCATCGTGACGATGCATGGCGCGTCCGTCGCCTGTATACGCCGGCTCAAGGTCGCCATTGCGCGTCTCATTCACAGTTGCACGCGTGAACAAGTCCGCAGAGCGCGAAAACGGCTCGATTACGGGTACGGTACTTGACTCACATGATGGTACATTCCGGAACTCGAGTTCTCAGGGCCGACGGCGCGTCGGCCACGCCGAAGCAGGCCCCGCGAGTAGCGCGACCCATGGGGGCCCTTGCGACTTCTGTTTGTCGACGACTCCTTGTCGTAGGCGCCGTCGCTCACCTCGTAGTAGGCGCAGCTGGTGCAGTCGAGAGCACAACTGTCGCGCCCTACATTGTTGACGAGCTTCGCAGCGCCCTGAAGACCATGGATCATGATGGAGATGGCATCGTCTCTGGACTTGAGATGGCCGTTGGCATCCTCTCCTCTGCCGAGCCATGGCCTCTGGCGTCGGCGGCCTATTTGCGGCGACGCTCTTCTCCATTCGAACGGTATCCATTCGGCGAAAAGCAGTGCGTTGATCCAACCCTAGACGCTGTTAGCTTCCTCGAGTGTGGCGTTCACCGCCACCGCTCCACCGGCCACTCGGAAGCAACGGAACCCGCCATGGGCTTCGAGGAGCTCTTTGCCTTGCACGTGCGTGCGTGCACGACTCCGGCGGCTGCGTGGTTGAAGGGCCATTGTCTCGGCACGTGCACCCAGTGCGCCACACCAGCGCCACGAGACCAGCTGCCTGTGATGGCACCCTCACCGCCGCTCGGCGCGGATGCCGTCACCATCCTGATCTCGTCGGACTCACACGTGGAGCCATGGTACCTATCACCCTCGGCTCCTCCGCTGAACCCGAGCGACGGCGCAACGACGGCTACGTCGTCAAAGTACGACCAACTGTTGACCGACGCCGGCGTCAGTCGCTTCCACAACGCAACGCTCGAGAACATGTTCTCGTGCCAGAACAAGCACTCGGTGCCGTCGACGTGCGAGCTTATTCTGGCCGATCCGCCAGTAGACATCCACGCCTCGCACTACTACTCCAAGGCCGCCGCGAATGCGACGGTCTACTTTTTCGTAGGCGACTCGCAGGCGCACTCGTTCGATGGTTCGCCGAGCAAGGCGGACAATGCGAAGGCGGTGAACCTCACGCTGACCCGCATGATGAGCGATGTCCTCAAGCGCTTCGGTGGCAGCGCGGCCAACATCGTCTGGACCGCCGGCAACAACGACGGCCCGCATGACTCCATCTTCAAACAGCAAGATAACGCCACCCAAGCTTGGGCGGGTGCTCTCCTCGCCGCGAACGTCGTCACCGACGACCTCGGTGTGAAATACACGTCCTCTTTCAGTGAAACTGAGGTGTTCTCGCAGACGGACGTCTTCAAGCTGGTCGGCTTCTACATGAAGGCATTGCCCGCACTTACCAATCGGTCGTACGCCATCGTCCTCAACACGAATCTGGGCGGCGACAACCCCGCGCAGCAGTCCTACCTCGAGCAGTCGCTCGATTGGGTCCATCGCACGCACGGCGACGCCGGCATCGTGTACGTCCTCGGGCACCATCCCGAGGTGATGAGCGTGGGCACAGATGTGGTGCCCGAAGCGTACCGTCCGATGGTGAAGGGCGTCTTCTGCGGGCACAACCACGTGGCCATGTCCACCTCCAGCAAGCTCTTCACGAACGTGGGCGGGCTCACATTTTCCAGCGTGCCCAGACCGCACAACTTTCTGATCGCGCAGGTCGACGCCGATCATCCCGAAGTGCGTATCGATGTGTCGCATGCCGGCGTCAACGGCTTTCACTACTACACCCCGGGCGACAATCGGAAGGTAACCGATGTCACCTTGTGGAATTGAACCGGTGCGCGTGCTGGGCCAAAATGAGCCCAAGATGCAGACTCCTTGGATGGAAGATCCTGATATGAGCGTGCTGCGACTGGGTGGCGTGGGGGATCTGTCTTCGTCGGGTCTCATGAAAAGACGGTACAGGCGAGTATGTTCCAGGGAATGGCTCTTAACGCCGGCACCAAAGAGAACAAAGAAATATAGTCTAACTTGGGGTGTGTTCACACTCTCAGACATCAGTTTCACACCCGGTAGCTTCACGCCATGCGACGACCTTGTGTTGACGCGACGCCCGAGTGGCCGGCCGTCGTCGACATACCGCCTGCCAACGTTCACTTACCGTCAAAGCAGCACAGACCGGCCAGTGGCAGTACGCGGCCATCATGCACATCAATATTCGGCGGCTTCGTTGCTCTGGTGTTCCTTCAATTCGGCTTCAACAGGGCGCACGGCTATGCCGCACCCGCAAAGCATCAGAGCAGCAGCAGTAGGAGATTGAGGGACAGCCGCATCACAGGTGATCCAGACCCACCAACAGACGCCGAGCGCATGCGGGCGGCAGCCAAGGCGCGTCTGGCGCTCCTTCGTGAGGAGCCGCCCTCTGCACAACAGAGCATTGTTTGCCGCACCTTTCGCTATGCCTCAGTCTCAAGGCTGCTTGAGGACGCCATCGAGCACGACACACAGGGTCTGGACTGCGGCGAGCAGAGCTGCGTCAACGGGTTTCTCCAGCTCGTCGAGCAGACGTGCAGCGACGGCGTGCCGGTCGCGTACACGGGATTGTGGGTCGACGAGGAGGCACCGAGCCGCGTCGACCTCGATGTGCTCGGAGCGCTCGCTGCGTGGCTGCAGCCGCCGCCGTACAAACGGCCGCCTCCGGTGTCGGGCGTGTGGGCGAGCCAGCTGCTCGAGCTGACGCGCCCACAGTGCTGGCAGACGCGCAGCTGCGTCGTACTCGACTTCGGCTGCGGCGATGGTGAGGCCCTCCGAGAGCTCGGGAGCCACTTGCATGCGGATGCGAGCCAGCTGCACTGCATCGAAGTGTACGAACTCAACGACACGGCGGGCCAATATGTGCGCCACGTGCTCCCTGACCCGAAGGACGAGTCCGCATACTGCGAGGCTGCCGCGGCGCTGGTGGCGCCGCTGCGCGAGGCAAGCACTGGCGAGGGACTCGCCCTCATCTTCTCTTCGGTCACCTTCCACCACCTGCCCACGAGCCGAATGCGCGCGTGCGTGTACGCGCTCATCGCCGCCGCGCTCGGCCCACGTGGCGCCTTCGTTCTCCGTGAGTGGGACAATCCGGGCGATCTGCAGATATGGTTTGACCTTGTGCACTCCTGGAGTGCGGCGTTTCCTGAAACCTCGCTGCCTACCGACCCCGCCGCGTTGCGGCTCGCGCCCCACACAGACTACTCATCGTGGAGAGTCTACGAGCAGCAGGCGAATGCGGCCGGCCTCGTCTTCAACGAGTCGCTGCAGCTTGCCGTTCTCAAGGAGGAGCCCTCACAAATGATTGACACGTGGCCAGCGCGCAACTTCGAGGCGATCTTCACGCTCGGCTCGCGGGCCCCGACGGACGTGGCGCCGGTCGTCACAAGGCGACTCAAGACGTCGGCTGTCGACGTCTAGCTTCTTAAGTGAAAGGTCTAGACCTCTAGTACATGTAGGCTACATGTAGGCAATGGGCGTCGTTCCGCCGGGGGTTCTCGGCGCTGGGCGTCTCGTCGCCGCTTGCGCTCTCGCTCCGCACGACCCGCCACCGGGCGGGCGCGCTCGTGCCGGCTCGCGGCTTAGAGCGGTACTTCGTACTAGGAACTGTCATTGCTGACTAGCTGAGCTCCGTACGATGCGCGGGAATTCTTGATCTTGATGTCTCGCACTTCAACTCTTCTGTGTCATCCTCAAAAACGAATTACACAGCAGACGATCCTCGCATAACTATGCCGAATCGCGAAAAAACCGCGCGCGTCGCGTCACGTTTGCGTCAGGGCTCTAACGCCGGCCTCACCACTGCTGATGGCATTTGGAGCCTGGCGACCCTCCGCCGAGCTGGATCCAGCCTTCGACCTTGTTGCCGTCGCTCGCGCGCACCGAAGTGAACTTGTGGCACTCATGGGTAGTTACGCGGTGGACGATGCCCGCAAACGTGAGGAGCACAACGTCCGCGGCTTCGCGGTCGGGCACGTAGGTGCCGTGGCCCCACGGAGTGACGAGGACGCCATGGTCGAAGAACGCCATGGTCGAGATCCCCGCCCACGCCCACGGTCCGGTGCCGAGGAGCCGCTTCACGCCGACATGGTCCACGTCGCTGGACTGCCACTTGGGGTCGCGAGATGAGGTCCAGATCGCGTCGAGGGCGCCGGCTGCGCCGAGCGCGCTGGCGCGCAGGCGGAGGGCACCCGCGCTTCCGACTGTGAACTTGGTCGGTGTCTCGCTGCTGTCGAAGGTGAGCGTGGAGTGGCCGCACAGGTTGAGGGAGATCGTCAGTTCGCCCGTTACGGACCACGTGCCTTGCCCGAGGGCGCCTGAGACACGCCCCATGGAGTGGAAAAGGATTGGGCCCTTCTTGCCGTCGACGACCCACGGGCCCGTTCGCGTGATCGCGCGGCCGAGTTTGCCAACGTCGGAGTCGGATTGTGCCGCCGCCGGGTTGAACGAGCGCAGGTTGCCGCCAGACTGAGCCGGGTACACGTCACCGAGCGCGGCAGTCGCCTCGTTGAACAAGCGCCACCACGTCCAGGCACACTCCTGCGCGCACGCTGGCGGCTCGTCGAGCTTACGCGGCGGCGGCGCGCCGAAGTAGTGGCGCTTATCGAGGGACCACTCGCCCACGGCGCCAACCATCGGGATGCCGTCAATCGAGTACTCGACACCGAACGTGTAGTGGTAGATGTACGGGTTCTCGGCGGAGACGTTCTGGTGCCACGTGGACGAGGGCTCGATTTGGATCTGTTGCCACACGTAGTGCTTGACGCCCACTCGCGCGCATGCAATCGAGTAGCCCCACATCTCGAGCACCCAGCCGAAGGCTCGGTCGGCGGCCCCGTCGGCCTTGAGGTCGACCGAGAGCTGGTACCAGAGCGGCGTCAGCTTCTTGAGGTTGTCTACATGCACGATCGCGGGCGACGGCCCCACTGGCTGCACCGTCAGATGGTTGCCGTCGTAGTAGCGCTTGACCACGGTGGCCTGCTCCGTGGGCACTGGCGACATATAAGGGAAGAAGAAGGCGACGTTGAGCTTGGGCGTCGCGCGGTTGGGAATGTCGTGCAGCAGAAGGTGGTCCGTCTCGGCGATGTACACGTATGATTCGGTGATCCGCTGCGCAAACTCGGGCATCCCCAAGAATTGGAGCACCGTCCAAGGCCGATTGATGACCTGCGCAATCATGAGGCGGGCACGAGGCCACACAGTCACGCGCGCGCGCCTTCGTTCGCAGGGCCCAGGCTCGGCAGTGCTGGCGCCGCGGCGCGCGAGCTGGTGCTGGTGCTGGTGCTGGTGCTGGTGCTGGTGCTGGTGCTGGTGCTGGTGCTGGTGCTGGTGCTGGTGCTGGTGCTGCCGCCGCCGCCGCTGCCGCTGGTGCTGGTGCTGCTGCTGCTGCGTAGCCGTGCTGAACCCCGCGCGCGTAGCCGTGCTGAACCCCGCGCGCGTCGCACCTGAAAGCCACGAGTTTTATCAAAGCCGAGCTGCGGCACCGCGACGGTGGGCATGAGTTGCATAAGGTCGTCTGGGCCGCCGTTGTTGGATGCGAGAAGACGCGTGAAGCCGACCATCTCGGTGCACGGATGCAGTCGCTGCTGCTTCTTGAAGTGGTGGTAGAAGATGAGCGTCTGCCAGCGCTGGTATGTACTCACCTGTGCCGTGAGGATCGTATGGTACGGCCGCCGGCCCGACGGGCACACGCAGCCTGCGGGCAGCGTCGGTGCGGGAGAGTCGAGCGGTGCACTCGCCGCATCCGCCGGGGGGTTGCATGCATCCGGGATGGACGCGCGCCAGCGCAGATCGCTCGGGTCGGCGCTCTCCGCGTCGGGTACTGGTAGGTAGTTTTCGGAGCCGTCCAGCAATCGGGTGCTGCTGAGCGTTGGCGCGGGATATGCAGCAGCGACATCCTCGCCGGCCGCAGCGCCGACAGTCGCTTGAGCCAGCTGCCCTGCTACAGCAGCTGTTCCAGTTGGCTTCTGCTGCTTGGGCTTCGCTGCTGGCTGCTCCACGTCCTCCTCCTCCTCCGCCACAACCTTGTCGGCAGCCTCTTCATCTGCAGCCTGCGAATCGTCATCCTCAGCACCCGGCTCCCCCAGTGGTTCGTCGGCCGCTTTGGTGGCAGCGGCCGATTCGGAGGCCAAACTGGAGAGGGCCTCCTCCGTGTGTTTGAGGGCTCCACTGTCCGAATGTAGGCCAATCTTTGGCAGTGAAGAACCACGAGGCCGGCCGGCGAGCGTGTGAGGGCGAGAGGTCGCATAGCTGAGGTGATGGTACAGTGCAACCAGCCCAAAGGGCACCATGAGGAGGAGCAGGACCTGAAGTTTGAGCATGTTTTGCGCTGAGCTGTCTTTAGAATTTGCTGACCTTTTTTCCTGTGAAAAGCCCAGCGTGGGTCGAGGGATAATCGGTAGAAGTGAGTTTACATCAACGCACAACACATCACTCCACAAGCCGGGTTCGACTTCCTATCAGCATCTGGAAGTTCGACGGCGCCCGCCTCGAGCAGGACGCGAAGGCAGAGGTCCTGGCCATTTTGGGCAGCTAACATCAAGGCAGTCTCGCCGTCGCTGTCCTGAGCGTTCACGACGGCGCCCGCTTCGAGCAGGACGCGAAGGCAGAGCTCGTGGCCATTTTGGGCAGCAAACATCAAGGCAGTCTCGCCGTCGGACGTTGCCTTGTTGGGGTCGGCCTTTGCCTCAAGCAGGACGCGAAGGAAGAGGTCGTGGCCATTTTGGGCAGCTAACATCAAGGCAGTCTCACCGTCCCTGTCCTGAGCGTTCACGACGGCGCCCGCTTCAAGCAGGACGCGAGCGCATCGCTCGTGGCCATCTTCGGCCGTCATCATGAGCGCTGTGTGACCGTCTTCCTCGGTTTCGTCAACGGTCGCCCCCGCCTCGAGCAGGACGCGAGCAACCTGCTCGTGGCCGCTTTGGGCAGCTTTCATCAAGGCGGTGCAGCCGTCGTCCTGGGCGAGCTCGACATTGGCTCCCGCGTCCAGCAGCACCTTCGTGCACGCCAGATGCCCATTTTGGCATGCCAGGTTAAGCGCCGCCTCGCCGTTTGGAAGCCGAGTGTTCACGATGGCGCCCGCCTTGAGCAGGACGAGAGCAACCTGCTCGTGGCCATTTTGGGCAGCGGACATCAAGGCGGTCCAACCGTCGTTGTTCTGAGTGTTCACGACGGCGCCCGCCTCGAGCAGGACGCGAGCAACCTGCTCATGGCCATTATCGGCAGCTAACATCAAGGCAGTCTCGCCGTCGCTGTCCTGAGCGCCCACGACGGCGCCCGCCTCGAGCAGGACGAGGGCAACCTGCTCATGGCCGTTTTTGGCAGCTTTCATCAAGGCGGTGCGGCCGTCGTCCTGGGCGAGCTCGACATTGGCTCCCGCGTCCAGCAGCACCTTCGTGCACGCCAGATGCCCATTTTGGCATGCCAGGTTAAGCGCCGTCTCACCATTTGGAAGCCGAGTGTTCACTACGGCCCCCGCCTTGAGCAGGACGAGAGCAACCTGCTCGTGGCCATCTTGGGCAGCAAACATGAGCGCCGTCCAACCGTCTTCCTCGGTTTCGTCAACGGCTGCCCCCGCCTTGAGCAGGACGAAAGCGCACCGCTCGTGGCTATTTTGGGCAGCTGACATCAAGGCGGTCCTGCCGTCGGGCCGCGCCTTATTTGGGTCGGCCTTTGCCTCGAGCAGGACGAGAAGGCAACGCTCGTGTCCAAAAGCGCTCGCCCGCATGAGCGGAGTGTCACCATCGGAATCGGCGAGCGCCGCATCTGCCCCTCGATTGAGGAGCAGTTGCACGATCGTCTCGGCACCCTCCTCTGCGGCGAGGTAGAGCGCGGTGCAGCCTTCGGCGCTCTGCGCATTGAGCGCATTGAGCGTGGAGGCGTTTGAAGATGCCAGTAGCTTGACGACGGCCGCGTGTTGCTTGCGGCGGGACGCGACCATGAGCGCCGTGATCCTCCCCGCGTCCTGCGTGCGTGCGAGGGTCGACACGTCCCCCGTCGCGGCGGCGCGCAGCCGCACCGTGCGCGTGCACGCCTCGTCGGTGAACTCGCGGTCCGAGAGCGTGGGGTCAAAGAGGCGAACGACGGCGTGCTGCTTGGCGTTCCGTGCTGCTTCGTCTGCGGACTGACTCTGCGTGTTCTCCTGATCCGTATCGGCGCCCTTTGCGAGGAGCGCACGGCAGATGGCAACGTGCCCGGCGGCGGCGGCGCGGTGCAGCGGCGTGTTGGCGCGCTCGTCGGCAACGAACGGGTTGACGCCCGCGTCGAGCAGCGCCTCGACGAGCGACGCGTCGCCCGCCCCCGCGGCGAGACGGAGGAGCGCGCCCGCGCCGTCGGAGGCGACAACGAGCGCCTGGGTGCGCGGCAAGTTCTCCTTCTCCTCCCACCCCTGAATCTTGACGTCCACCGTGTCGCCTTCCACGCGTTCGACGACGGCCGGCTGCCAGATATCGTCGAAGGCGAGAACGCGCATGCCCACGACGAGCGCCTCGGCAGCGGCCAGCTTCCCCGCCTCGCGCGCCGCCTCGCGCGCCACGCCCTTGGCTGCCTCGAGCGCCGTGGATAGCCACGCGGCAGGCAGCCCCTTGCGCACGAGCGTGGCGACCACGCGCAGCCGCCACGCCTCCTGGGCTGGTACGGAAGCCGCTTTGGCCGCCGGCAGCTGCGCCGTCTTCACGAACGCGTTGCCAAACGCCGCGCCACCCGCCTGCACGCCCATAAGAACGGCGTTCATCCACCACACGCCCCAGGCAAACGACGGCAGCTGCACGCTGCCCTCGCCAATGACGCGCATCGCATAGTACTCCTGGAAGGAGAGGTGGAAGGCCTGCATCTGCAGCGGCTTCGCCTCGAGAAGGCGCACGAGCGGCAGCCCGTCTCGCGCCACCAGGGTGCGCAGCTCGTCGGCCGCGCGCTGGGCGGCGGGCATGCCGATGCGCATGCCGATGCGCGCGGCTGCGGCGGCAAGGTGCGCCTCGGTGATGATGCGCTGCTCGTCAGCGTGCGCCTCGAAGAAGGTGGCTTGCAGCAGCGCGCGCGCGTCGTCCGACACGGGGACGCCCGACCGTTTGAGCATCGCGCCGGCCGCCACCTCGTACAGCTCGGCGGTGGTAGTCGGCATGTCGATGCCGACGCGCAGCTGAGCAATGGAGCACACCATGGAGAGCATGAGGGGGTTGGCGGTGACGCGGCGCTTCGTGCCGGCGTCGCCGCCGGTGTCGAGCGGCACCTTGTCGCGCAAGTAAGACTTGAGCGCGGACGCACGCTCGTCGCCGAGCCGCGTGGCGAGGAAGGCCTCTTGCTGCGCGTCGCTAAGCGGGGCGAGGGTCAGCCTGTGAAACTTGGCGAAGCCCGCCTCGTCCAGGCCGGCCGGGCGCGAGGTGCACAGGATCACAAACCCCTTGGGCGCGAGCACCTCGGCAACGTGCTTCTCGATGCGCACACGTTCGGCGCCCGCCTCGTCGAGGCCG
>Ga0210241_100091_pt1 | contig 65344 bp, 44 predicted proteins | sample ChrtobMetP5a_8mM_FD_155488 | JGI IMG/M metagenome (GOLD analysis project Ga0210241, IMG submission 155488) | Chrysochromulina tobin associated microbial communities from unialgal haptophyte culture, Seattle, Washington, United States - P5a_8mM | ecosystem: Host-associated > Algae > Haptophytes >...
GGCGGTGGCGGTGGCGGCGGCGGTGGCGGTGGCGGTGGCGGCGGCGGTGGTGGCTGCAGCGGCGGCGGTGGCGGCGGTGGTGGCGCGGCCGACAGGGACGGAGCCATCGGCGAGAATGCCCGCTCCCACGGCATCTCCCCAGCCGTCTCTTCGTCATCGGACGCGCAGTCCGCGCTCGCGAGCCTGGACTCGATGCTCAACCTGATCGACTCCTCAGCATCCTCAACCTCCCGCTCGTAGTTCCCAGGCGATTCCGACTCAGACTCTACCTCCACCTCCGCCTCGGCCTCCGCCTGTGCCTTGGTGTGTACCTCTTCCTCATCCTCGTCCTCGTCCTCGTCCTCCGGCCGGAGCACGTTTGTCGTGAAGGCATTGAGTGGTGTGAAGGCGCCATCGAGCGGTGTGAAGGCGCCATCAAGAGTGCGCGCCGCTGCCGCTCGCACTCGAGAGAGGGCCGCAGCCGCGACGGAAGTATACCAGATCGGCGACGACGCCTCTTGCTGTGGCGAGGGCGCCGCTTCCTCCTCTGTCGCCGCCTCCTCTGTCGCCGCCTCCTCCTCTGACGACGCCTCGTCTTCTGACGACGCCACCTCTGACGACGGGTGAGCCGGCGGGGATCCTATGCAGATACGATCGCAGACCGCCCCCCATAGATCACGCCCGCCAACAGCGCCACGACCTTTACTAGCGCGATGGGCGGTGTGCCCACTGGTATTGGACGTCCTTTCGATTGGCACCGCCCGCGATGGCGCAGGCGCTGGTGCATTTGTTAGCACTGGTGCTGGTGCTGGTGCCGGTGCTGGCGCTGGCGCTGGCGCTTGGGCTGGCGGCGGCGGCGATGGCGGTGGCGGCGCCTTGGAAGGAGCCTTGACGGGCGCAATCGGTCGGATCACGTTGCTTCGGGCCGGTGCCGCCATCGCCAGAGCCCGGCCACGCAGGAAGCGCACAGGAGAATCTTCCTCCGACATCTCGTCAGCCGCTCGAACCGAAGCCCGCGCTGCCGAGACGACGCGAGCTGTCGCCTTCTGCGCGCCGGCGGTGGCATTGGTGGCACCAAAGGTGGCATTGGTGGTGGCATGGGTGCGGCCGACGATGGCGCCGGTGGTGCGCCCTCGAGCTGCCACGGCAGCGGCGGGCTGCGTGGCAGAGCTCCCCTGCCCGTCAGCTTGCCCGTCGGCCTGTCCGTTGGCGAGGCCGTCGGCGAGGCCGTTGGCGAGGCTGTTGGCAAGGCAGATGGCTTCGATACGTGGGAGCAGCCGTGGGCGAGTTACCAGATTGCTTCTCAGATCGAGCTCGATCACGCCGCTGCCCGTGATGGCCGCCTCGAGCGCTGCGGCACCCTTGTCGCCGATACGATTGCGCTGCAGCAGCAGCCGCTGCAGCGTCGGCTTTCTCCTTTCGACGGCCTCGCGGATGCAAGCGGCCAGCTCCGCAGCCGTCTTATCGGTGAGTGAATTGTGCTGAAGCTTGAGGAAGGTCAGCGACGAGCGGCCTCGCAGCGCCTCGGCAATGGCGGTACCAGCCGCATCAGTCAGACCGATGCCATCGAGGCCCAGCGTCCGCAGGCTGCGTGCCTGACAGATGCCCGCAACGAGCGCACGCGCTCCCACGTCGCCGAGCGTAGGGTTGCCTCCCAGCTCGAGTATAGTCAGCATGCCGGGCTCAGCTTTGAGCGCAGCACCGAGTTGTGTCGCGTCAGCCGCGCGCAGGCCGGAACCCGATAGTACCAGGGAAACAAGTCGGCTGCGAACGTGCAAATGGTAGCGCAGGGCCAGTCAGTGGAGCCGATGTAGCACGGGCAGGCGCGTGTTCAGTGTGTCCGCGGAGGCGCACCCGGCTTCCAGCGAGCGCGTGATCGAATGGAGCGCATCGGGCGAAAGGGTGGTCAGCCGCACGTGATCGTCGTCGTCGCGATCGTTCGGCATTCTGGGACTGAGCGTCAGTCCAACCAAGGAGAGCCCTTCTTCAAGCGAGGCCTCAATGCGCTTGACAAGACGCTCACATTACCGGTACATTGTAGACGAGAGGCTTCGGAAGGCTTAACTCCAAAATGTTCTCTTCACAGGGTACATGTATGAAACTCTTCACAATTCACACACTTTCCAGCACTTATCGACCTCAAGGAACCCCTAATCTATCCCACTGGAGGCCTACATCCCTTCTGAACATCTTATCCTGCTGCCCTATCCGGGAACTATAGTCCGAGTCATCAAGGAAAACGGTCTTCACACTTCTCGAAGGCGCCGACAGCACGCCGCTCCACGCGACATGGCGTCGACGGTGAGCTTCGCCGACGACGACGAGGGCGACGACGTGCTGGATGCGGAGGATCGACGCGCCCTCGAGGAGGCGCTTCAGAAGCGCAAGGCGGCCGCCAAGCCCATGTCGCTCGAGGACAAGCTGACGCAGCAGCGTGCGCAGGCGGCGGCGCTCGACCGGCCTGTGTTCTTGAGCCGCGCACAGCGCGAGGCCGCGGCGGCCGAGGAGGCGGCGGAGGCCGCCGAGATCGAGGCGCTCATGGAGGAGGCCGAAGCCGAGCAGCGCCAGGCATACATGCAGCGCGTGCGGGAACAGCTCCGTATGGCGCGCAGCAGCGCCGCCGATGATGAACGGCGCCGGCGCATCACGTCGGCCGCGGACGCGTCGTGCGCGCGGCCGCATACCAGCGGCGTCGGTGGCGCGCGCGGCGGAGCATCAGGCCCCGGGTCGGCCGCGGCGTCTTCCGCGCTGGCGGCAGACGAGAGCGGACGGAACAAGGAGGAGGTCGCCAAGGAGAAGGAGCTGCAGCAGATCCGAGAGAGCTACCTTGGCGTCAAGAAGCAGAAGAAGCGCTCGTCCAAGATCTCGGACAAGTTCCGGTTCACCTTCGACTGGGGCGCCGACGAGGACACCTCCAACGACCTTAACCCGCTGTACGAGAAGAAGCACGAGGCCCTCCTCCTCTTCGGCCGCGGGCTGCGCGCGGGCATCGACCGGCGCGAGCAGCTGACCAAGCGCGACGCGACGTTCTCGAGCCGGTATGCGGACACGCAGGCACTTCCCGCGCTCCCGACTGCGCCCTCCGACGCGATTCGGCCGCCGCCGCCGCCGCCGCCGCCGTACGCTGGCGGCGCCATGCTCGTTCCGCCGCCGCCACCACCGCCATTCACGGGCGCCATGCTCATTCCGCCGCCGCCACCGCCGCCATTCATTGGCGGCATGCTCATTCCGCCGCCGCCGCCGCCGCCGCCGGGCGGCCTGCTCGTGCCACCGCCGCCACCGCCGCCGCCGCCTCCGCCGCCGCCGCACGGCGCTCCGGGCGGCAGCGCGATGGTACCACCGCCGCCGCCTCCACCTCCGCCTCCTCCGCCGCCGCCGCCGCCCGATGGCGACGACGAGGAGGAGGAGGAGGCGCCCGGTGGCGGCGTGGCGGCAGCGGGCTCGCAGGCGCGCCTGCAGCAGCAGCTTGCCATGATGAACTCGCGCTCATGGGCCGATCGCGTCATGGGCAAGTACGACGGTTCGAAGCACTACATGGACAAACGGTTGGAAGAGATGGACGAGCGCGATTGGCGCATCTTCCGCGAGGATCACGAGATCGTGACCAAAGGGAACGTCAAGCACCCGGCGACAGGCAAACGGATCCTCCCCTTCCGGCGATGGGATGAGTCACCGCTGCCCGAGGAGGTGCTCACCGCCGTCCGGCGCGTCGGTTACGAGCGGCCGACGGGCGTCCAGATGGCATGCATCCCGTTTGGGCTTGCATGCAAGGACGTCATCGGCGTGGCCAAGACGGGCAGCGGCAAGACGGCCGCCTTCGTGCTCCCGATGCTCGTGTACATCCTGCAGCAGCCGCCCATCACGCGCGAGACCGCGGGCGACGGGCCGCTAGCGCTCATCATGGCGCCCACGCGTGAGCTCGTGCAGCAGATCGAGGACGAAACTCGAAAGTTCGCAGCCGAGCTCAAGATACGTGTCTTCTCGGTGGTGGGCGGTCTCTCGATCGAGGAGCAATCCTTCATCCAGGCGCAGGGCGTCGAGGTGATGGTCGCGACGCCCGGCCGCCTCAACGATGCGCTCGACCGCCGGTACATGGTGCTCAACCAGTGCAACTATGTCGTGCTCGACGAGGCGGACCGCATGATTGATATGGGCTTCGAGCCGCAGGTGCGCGCGGTGCTCGAGGCGATGCCCTTGTCCAACCTCAAACCGGAAGCCGAGGACGCTCTCATCGACCTGAGCGAGCGCAAGTACCGACAGACGTACATGTTCTCGGCGACGATGCCGCCCGCCGTCGAACGTATCGCCAAGAGTTACCTGCGCCAGCCAGCGGTCGTCTACATTGGCGACCAGTCGTCGTCCAAGGACAACATCACGCAGCATGTCGTCATGCTCAAAGAGAACCAAAAGGGCGAGCGGCTGCTCGAGCTGCTGCGCAACGGCCCGCCGCCGCCGATCATCGTCTTCTGCAACGGCAAGAAGGGATGCGACGTCCTCGCGAAGTCGCTCAACCATCAGGGCTTCCCCACAACGGTCATCCACTCGGGCAAAGACCAGCCGTCGCGCGAGCTCGCCATCGAGAGCTTCAAGTCTGGCGAGTGCGACATCCTCGTGGCGACGGACATTGCCGGGCGTGGCATCGACATCCAGGGCGTTGAGCATGTGATCAACTACGACATGCCCAAGAACATCGAGGACTACACCCACCGCATCGGGCGTACCGGACGCGCCGGGCGCAAGGGCGTGTCGACCACCTTCGTCACAGGCGAGGGCGTAGAGACCAATGGCGTGCTGTTCGATCTCAAGATACTGCTCCTCTCTTGCAAGCAGTCCGTACCTCCGGAGCTCGACCGCCACCCGGCCGCACAGGACGCTGACAAGCGTGAGAAAGCCAAGAAGCCCAAGATACAGGTGGCACGCTCCGCACGCGACTGAGGCGTGAGGGAGGGCGGCGCGGCCGGCGGCGAGCATGGCGGCGAGCGAGGGGGTTTGGCCTCCGGTGCGGGAGGACTGAACTCTGAACGAGAGGCTAAAAGGCCAGAGGAGTCCCCAGTTGGTGCTCGCTTTATGCGCCTGCTCGCTGTATGCGGACACGGGCGGTTCGTCTGCCGTCGGCTCGGCGGTGCGGGGTGTGGGGCTTGGGTCGGGCCACCGTCGCAGCGTCGCACCACACGGATCACCGCCTGGTCACCGCGCGCCGGCGCCGCACATTTTGTCCAATTCCTGTACTAGTTTTGCGCGCCGTTTTGGTCACTGGTTCACAATTACCATTAACCATTTTCTTATTTCCGCGAGCCGACGCGTACGAACCGCGTACGCGCGGCGCGTGCGGGACCGGTTAAGACTACTCGATCGCCGCGTACGGTGGTAGCTGTAGCGTGTAGGCTGTACCTGTAGCCTGGACCGCTCGTTATTGAAAAGATCTTCGCGGGCCGCTACCCACACCCCGCCGAGCTACCGCTCTGGACCCGAGGCTTGCAAAGGAGGGGCTGCCCCCTTTGGAAATCCCCGCCAGGGGGCCGGCCCCCGGCCCCCGGACATCCAGGACAACCTCATTTTTCCGCTCAGAGGGCCCATTGGTCGCGTTGATGGCGTCGACGTCGAAAAAGAGGCGCGCGGTTTCGTCACCCCTTCGGTTCTTCGAGTAATGGCCGGCCGAGCAGCGCCGCCGCGCGCCCGAGTTGCGGCAGTCCCAGTGGTACGCCGCGTCGCAAGCCCACGTGCGATATATGTCCCCGGTGTCGTTCGTGCAAACGTGCAGCGAGCGCATCGGCTCCGGGCACGTCGCCATGGACTGGCACACGCGACAGATGGAGCCAGGTGGCCGACAGCCCATCGCCTTGGCCGCCTTGGCAAACGCGTCGCGCAGCGCCACCGGCCCCGTCACCTGCAGCACACACGAATGCGGCGATTTGCAGTGCGCCGTCCGGTTGCCCGCGCGGATCCATCGCACCTGCCGCAGCACGTTGGCGGAGACGCGCTGGAGAGCGCGAGCGAGAAGCGGGTGGCCGGGCTCGAAGGCCATGAACTCGGAGCCCCAGAATCGGCCAACGACCGCCGACGCACCCGCCGGCACAAAGCTCCGAAGCGGATGGCGCAGCTCCGTGTCAGCGTCGGCATAGACGCCGCCCGCGTACCGCAGCGCGACGAGGCGGAAGAGGTCGGCCTTCTGCGCGCCCATACGCACGGAACGGTACGCCTGCACCTCGCTGGGTGCCGCGTGCGCCTCCACGAAGCGCAGCGCCGCCGCGTCTGAGTAGAAGGTGTACTCGTACTCGGGGTTGAGCTGCCACCATTTCCGCATGTAGCTGCGGTGCTCACCGACAGAAGCCGCGAAGCTGAAGCCCGTCTGACGAATATGCCGTGGGATTCGCTGCGCAGGCACAGCCGCGCTCGAGAAAGGCGCTGCAAACCGATGGCCGTCGGCCGTGGGCTCCGCGACGGCCTCGAGCATCGTGTGAAGAGCCCGCGCGAGTATATCGAACTATGATCGAGGCGCGCCCGCTTGGCCGCTACGAGCGCTGTTGAGGGCAAGTAGGTCCTAAAATACGTTTGTCGCTTTTCTTCACAGGCCTTGGTCATAATTCTTCACGCCACATCTTCGAAGCGATGGAGGAAGACGACGAGGCATTGATCACGCTCGCGCATACGACGCTGCTGCAAACGCGGAGCAACGAGGGCCTGGGCCTTCGCCCGCTTGTGCCGGAGGCGACACTGGGTGGCACGCCGGCGACCGATTGGTTCTGCTGGAACTTCGTGCTTGGGCGTGGCGCATGCAACTGCAACGGGACCAAGGCACACCTCTTTGAGAAAGCATGTGGCGGCGCGATCAACGCCGCCATGGGTGGGCTACACATCTGCCGGCGCACGCCCGAGGAGTGCCTGCACGCACATCCGGACCCGAAGGAGGTGACCGCAGCCCTTGGCGCGTGGTGGTCGGCCCGCAACGGTGGCTGCCCACCAGTGTGGTCGGTGGCCGCGCCACTCGCGAGCAAGGAGAACCACGCGCTGCACGGCGGCGAGCGCGCGGTCGCGACTGCGAGCGGCATGGAGGAAGGGCACGGCGGGAAGCCGGTGACGGTGCCACTCGCGCTGCAGCTCGAGCGGCTCGCGAAGCATGAGGCGTCGTCGGCGTATGTGCACCGCTTTCTGCGCGAGCCTTTCCTCGAGGAGTTTAGGTGTAGCGAGCCGCTGCGCTCGCTGCTCGCCATGCGCAAGGCAGCCAAAGAGGTCTCTGAGGCGTACGGTGCCATCGCGTGCGCGCGCGAGTTGCTCGTCGCGCCGCAGGCTGCAGGGCGGGTGGGTATGGACGGGCGCGGCGTCGTCTTTCTCGACGTGTGCTCGGGACGCGGATTGACGGCGGTGCTGCTCTCGTTCATACTACCAGGCGCGCGCGTCGTCCTCTTCGATGCCAACGGTGCGATGGACCTCGCCCATGTGGCCTCGCGCCCCCAGCTGCGCTTCTGCCACCTCGACCTCTTCGGGGCCTCGGCGAGCGGCGCGCTGCGCCAGGCGGCCGAGGCCGAGGGTGCAACCGTCGCGATCGCGCTCGGAACACATCTGTGCGGCGCTTTGAGCCCGCGGCTGATCGACCTGTGCGTGCGTGTGCCCTCGATCCACGGCCTCGTCCTCTCGCCTTGCTGCCTCCGAGGCGCACTCGGGGCCAGGATCAGCCAGGCTGCCAAGCGGCGCCAGCGACCTCCGTATACTCTCCTGGTCGAGACGCTGGCAACGCTGTGCGTGCGCTTGGTGCCCGAGCGTGCCCCGCCGGCCGACTCGCCGCCGCCGTCGCCGATCGCCACGGCCGCCGCCACTAGCAAATCTCCTCTGCCACCTCCTCCGCCTGTGTCCAGCGCACAGGCTGGCTGCGTCGAGGTGCAGGTGGGCATCAGCGTCGAGGGCGCCGTAGTGGGCGGATTACCCGAGGCGATGGCGATGGTGACGGGGGAGGAAGCTGCGGCCGGTGCCACGCCAAGTGCACGTGCGCTGTGCGAGCCGTGCCTCGAGCTCCCGATCTCGTCACTCGAGCTCACAAGCGCCGAGGCTCGTGACGCTCATCATGACGCTCATCATGACGCTCATCACGACGCTCCCCTGGACCCCTCGGCCGTGCGCGTTGTGTGGGATGCCGACGTCCTATCGCCGGTCAACGCCTTCATCGTGCTGGCCATGCGTGCGCCTCTAAACCTATAGCGCAGTACCGTTTCAGTGCCAACCCGGCTCTGCCTCTGGCCGTCGTCCTCCGCGGCGCTACGGCCTCACCAATCTTCACCGGGGAGACACCGTTCGATTTCCGTTCGATAATACGCGCCCCCGGTTTCTCCGGGGGGTCTGTATTTCTTATTCGCAGTTATTCCAAAAATCACAGTTCGTTATGGGCCGACGGGCCGTGGCTCCGAGCACCCTCCCCTGCGCCCCGCGTGATTTCACCTTTATTTTCGCCCCGCGACATGCTGGACTGTATACCTGATCCGCCGCTCCTCGCGCTCAGACGGTCACGGCCGTTGACGTGGAGGGCTTGTCGGGGAACAAGCCCGAGAAAAAGGTGCGGAGCGAGTCGGAGATGAAGGAGGCGTTCCATCCGAAAGCGCCAAAATCGGCCTTGCGCTCCGAGCGCCCTTGAATCGTGTCCAAGTCGCCGTTGTTAGTCGTGATCGGATCGTACGTACCCGGTCCGACACCCGGGCCCGTGGACGCGAATCGCCTCGAGCTGAGCAAACCCGAGGTCCATTGGGAGGGGACGGTCGAGTCGCGGCCCACGTGCGACATGGCGTTGTGCGCCGACGGCTCGATCGACTCGAAGTTCGGGTCGTACTGCCCCGGACCGGGCACGTTCTCGTTGTGCGGCGCCGGGACCCGCGCCACCTTCGACGCGAAGGCGGCGCTCTTCATCGCCTCGCAGCCGTTGAGCGTCGTCATGTCCTGCTCACGGCCCGTCTCGGTCACCTGCGGCTTGTACGCGGCCGGCCCGGGCGTCACGTAGTGATTGCCACTAGCGAGCACGTACTCCTTGTTGTACGTCCCATCAGGCAGCTTGGGCGCATGCAGAGGGTCGTTGCTCAGCTTGAGCACGCGCCCCTCCTCGCTCGCGTTGAAGCCGCCCTTCCCATGCTGGCCTTTTTCGTTGAACGTCGCGGAGGCGGTGTCCTTGATCTCACGCCCCCGGGCCGGGTCGTACTGCGTCGGGTCGCGCGTGAGGTCCTGGGCGATGCCGGGCGCAAAGCGCCCCGTGAGCGCGTCGGGAATGTGCGTCGGCTTGAAGCGCGACGTGTGCCCCACGAGCTGTGCTCCCTTAGGATACAGCGACGATGACCCTGGGTCATACGAGCCGCCTTCGTTGGTCATCATCGGATCGTACGCGCCGGGGCCGGGCGTTGCCTCATGCATCACCGCCGGAGCCTCGAAGGGCAGCTCATGCTGCTCGTAGCGGCTACCGAAGCCAACGCCGTGGGCGGCGTTCGCACGCCCCTCCCTTTGGGCCACGCTCGTGCGCGCGAGCTGCTGCTCGCCATTGTACGCGATCGTCTCCCACCGCTCTGCGTCGTACGAGCCCGGCCCGACACCCGCGCCCGTGGACGCGTACCGGGGGCCATCGGTGCTGAGACCGCCCGGCACGGCCGCGTCGCGGCCCACGAGCGACATGGCGTTGTGCGCCGACGGCTCGATCGACTCGAAGTTCGGGTCGTACTGCCCCGGACCGGGCACGTTCTCGTTGTGCGGCGCCGGGACCCGCGCCACCTTCGACGCGAAGGCGGCGCTCTTCATCGCCTCGCAGCCGTTGAGCGTCGTCATGTCCTGCTCACGGCCCGTCTCGGTCACCTGCGGCTTGTACGCGGCCGGCCCGGGCGTCTTCTCGCCCTCGTTCCAGTTGCCGCGCCGGAAAGAGAGGATGCGCTCCGCCGTCGCGTTGAAACCCACTTTGCCGTCCTGGATCGCCTGTGAGAACGTCTTCTTCGCCGTCATCACGAGCGAGAGGTAAACGGTCGGCTCATATGCGCCAGGGTCGCCGTCGTGGCCGTAGAGCTTTACGGGGTCGAAGCGGCGCTGCGTGCGCGAGCGAAACACAGTGGAGCCGGTGAGGTCGCGGCTCGTCGAGCCCACCTCTCGCTTGTGCTTCGGGTCGTACGTCCCGGGCCCTGGGACGAAGTGCTTCTTCGAGAGCTTCTTCTTAAGGCGCTTCTTGTCCTCGCGCTGGCGCTCGGACGGCTTGAGCCGGCGCGCGGTGCTCACGGCAAGGCTAGACGGCGCGGATCCGATCACGCGCGCGCGCTCGCGCTTGCTCAGTGCCGAGCCCGGCGAGCCGGCCGAGAGGGATGAGGACCGTGTAGTCCACGATTCAGTCCTCGCTGTCACGGTGTTTGACGGCGGCGACATTGGTTTCTTTGCCCCGGTAGGCGAGGCGTTCGACGGCGAGCGCTTTCCTGGCGAGCTCCTGGTAGGCGAGCGATGTCGGTTCCCGGCGGGCGAGTCTGGTCGGGTCGGCATCTCCGGTTCCGGCGCCTCTCCCGTGGCCAAATCCTTCATGTCCGACATGTGGAGACTCTTTTTCGTTTTTTTCGGGCCGCAAAGCAGCGAAACTTGTTTTGGTTTCCCCGGGAAAGTCGACTGTCAGTCAGTCAGACTCGTCCCGGTCCCCCCGCGGCCCTCGGTCAACACAAGTACTCGTTCGCTCGCGGGCTTACTCAATTTTTCCAAAGGCTAAGTCCAAAGTCGTAGTCGAGGTGTCAGGTCGCTCCGTCCGCGCGCCGGTCTGGCGTCACTCTGGGCGTTTAAGTGGGCGTCTGGCCGCCTTATTGCAATTGCTGGCCGCCGAGCCAATTGCGCCGAGGCCCGAGCCGTGCACATCATGATCATCCGTATCAAGCAAGCAAGTACTGCTCGCACGGTTGCGCTTGTTTAGATACTTGTTTCGACTCGAGGATGTTTGCTTGCTATCCGTAGAAAGACACCGAGGGAGCCCGGCAGGGTCTACAGTCAGTCAGTCCGAGGGTCGGAGTCGCACATTTGTCGAAGCTGCCCCCAACACGCTACAGGCCAACGTCAAGGACGGCGCTGTCCCACCTCGCAAAGCCTGGCCTGGCGATGTGTGAGCCATGCCGGAGCGGTCCGACGGTGGGCGCACTAACGCTCGTGCTCAGCATCCGCGAGGGCGGCAGGCCGACGCCATAGTCGGCCTTAGACGGGGCGCTGCCGCCATAGTGGGTCGTGTCCCGCTGGGCGAGCCACATACCCACGCTGTGCTGGCGCGACCACGGTCGCGATGATCCGCCCGCACGCGAGCTGCCGCGGCTCGCACCACGCTCCCCTTTCGCCGCGGCAGCGCGCGCTCTGCCGGCGGCGGAGGGCGGCGGCGGCAGAGCCGCCTCCCTCAGTCGTTCTCGCTCGACGGAGAGACGAGATGATCGGAGGTGCTCGAGGTTCTGCTGAAGCAGGTTGCGCTCGGTCGCCTCCTCCAGCTTAGCAAAGCGTGCGGGCGTGAACGTGAACGCAGGCGTCTCCACTCGTGAGAGGACGCTACCAGCGCTCGCGGAGAGGTCTCCTAATTTAGGCAGGTCAGGCAGGTCTCCCGAGGATCTCCCGTGATCTCCCGAGTTTCTCCTGTGATCTCCGGCGCCTTCAAGGTCGGCGCCGCGGCTCTTTGCGTAGCTGATGATGGCGGGGTTTGGCGTGGTCGCCCTCAAGTGACTCGCAGCCGCGGCCGGCGCCGCAAAGGGCGGCAGGGGCGTGGGCGGCGGCAGAAGCGCAGCACTGCCGTCGGCGGGAGTGGACTCGTAACTGCTCCCACCGCCGCCGCCGCGGCTGCGCCCGCGCGCTCTATCGCGCTGGCGCTGCTCCTCCGCCTCCGCCCGCTTCACATGCTCGCGCAGCTTCGCATTCCCACGCCAGGCCTCGCCGCCCGGCTTGGTGGCCAGGTAGGTAGAGAGCCGACTCTCAAAGCCCTCGAGGTCTGCTTTCGAAGTGGCGTCGGCCAAGCGCCGTTGGGTGCGAGCGTGCTTGTCGCGCAAATCGAGCCGCGATACTGGCGTGCCGTCGGGCGCGATCACGTGCGTCGCACGCACCACCGGTCCCGCCCGCGCCGCCGCAACCGGCGGCGGCTCGGGCAGCTCCGGCCGCGGCCCAAAGGGCAAGTTGCCCTTGGCGGCGGCATGCTCGTGTCGGTTCGCGTGGAGGAGCATCCTCTTGTACTCTCTCCAGTGATCCGTGAGCTGCATCTGGCTGAGCAACGCCGCCTCGTCCGGGTAGCTGCGTGCCTGCACCCGCAACACCTCGATGAAGCGACTAAACTCCGGACCGACTCCGACGAAAAGGTCCGTCTTCGCGAGCGCGAAGAGGGTGACATCTGAGGCGGAGACGACGGAGGCGGTATGAGGCACGTCGAAGAGAACGCCAACCTCGCCGAAGATGGCGCCTGGACCGAGTGTCGCCACGTGCAGCATCGGCCCCGCCGCCGTGCGCAGCAGCACCCGGCACTCGCCCGCGCCGAGGCAGTAGATCCGGCTCGCCTCCGCCCCCTGCGCCACGATCACCGCGTCCGCGTGGCGTCGCTCGAGGGCGAGTCGCTCGGCAATGGGGCGCAGGCTGCGCTCATCGAACGAGGCGAGGCACAGCGCGCTGCGCAGCGCCGCCACCTTGCGCTCCAGCAGCTCCATCTGCCAGGACGCGTGCGCCGCCATGAAGTCGGCGGACCCCACGCGGAGCACTGTGGCCGAGTCGCCCGCTACGAGCGAGGGCGCCATCTTGGTGTGCTCGAGCAGGCTGCCCTCGGCGAAGCACTCGCCGGGCTGTAGCCGCCGCAGCGGCGCGCGGCTCGTGCGCACGCTCGTGTCGCGCACGAGCACCGTCAGCGTGCCGGCCACAAGAAGCAGGAAGCTGTCGTCAGACGCGTTCATCTCGGTGGCGATCATCGCGCCTTTGGCGTACTCCTCCCAGCGCATCGCGTTGGCTACCGTCGCCTGCTGGTCTTCGTCGAGCTGCAGCATCAGGTCGGCGCCGCGCAGCAAGCGGAGCAGCTGCTTCACCTCGTTGAACGAGCGCGTGGCCGGCGGCAGTGCCATGAGCTTGGCGAGCGCGTCGCGCTCGCCGGCGCGCAGCTGGAAGCCATGCGGCCGGACCGGCTGCTCGGGCGGCTGTCGCTCGAACGGTGCCGTCACACCCTGCATCTTGCGCTTCACCTGATTCCACTCGAGCGGCTGCTCGTGGTGACTCGCCATGTATCCGGATACAATTGTAGTCGAAACTGCTCAAGAAGAGCCACACGAATTCCGCAACGTATATTCACACCTGCTGTATGTGAACATTCCTTCCTGTGTGATTTATAACGTTTGATTGCGAGCAGTTTGGTCCCTGAGAAGAGCGTGTGCTCAGGGAAGCAAGCTGCCAGGTTCCTTCCGGACGAACGCGCACAGCCCTGCAACGTAGCGTGGTGCCGCGCATGGCAACAAGCGGCAGCAGTCAAACCCACCAGGTTGGTCACCAAACGCCCTGGTAAGATTGGGCTCGTCCGCTGCGTGCGACCTGCAGCACGGAACCATCGGTCTGACAGTGCCTGGCTTCCGTCCTGGGACATTGGCGTCGGCCAGCAGCCCACGCTGGGCTCGCGCGTGCAGGTCCTGGTACGCTGGCACGAGCTCCTCGTCGATCTCAGCCGGTGTCGCCACTTCAAACGCACCATTCGAGAGGGTCTCGAGGAACCATCTCGAACTCTTGGTCGTGTCTTGGCACCGGTTGAAGCCGTCAATGCGCATGTACGGGCACGCGTTCACCAGCGGCAGTTTCGCCCCCATGATCAAGATCGAAAAGACACTCTGCTCCTGCACCGACGAAGCGCAGAACTCGTCCGGCTTCGTCACCGCCGCTTCCATCCACGTCTGCATCAGCCGCCGATTGAATGGAGTATTCTCGAGCAGAATGTTCGCATTCATTATGTGCGGCCGGCGGCTCATTGCGGCGATGGCCTCGGCACCACTGCCGACGTGTTCCGGAAACGCCGCCAATGTAGCCCGATTGACTGCATTCCGATAAGTGTTAGGCAGGAACAGCTGCTGATCGCAGTTGACGCCGGCGCAGTGCATCACTCCGTATGCGCTTCTCAGCGTGCGGCGAGGTTCACGTGTGCGGTTCTTGAACCAGCCCAGGTGTGCGTACGCGGCGCTCACGTCACCGAAATCGGTGTAAAGCCGTGCTGGCCGTCTAGGCGTACTCATTCCGGTCAGACCTCGGATCGCCTCTCGCACACTCACATCTCGGTAGCGGGCATCATGGTACTTGGATGCATCGGCCCACAGCACGTAGTCGCCCTCCCGACTTTGCTGCAGCGCGCGATGGAGTGCAAAGGATTTGAATGCACCGCAATACGGCCGATCCCACGGGTGCTTCTTCTTGCGCTTAGGCTGCATGCGCTGCATACGCTCGAGAGCTTGTCGATGTCGAGGCGTCACCGCTGGATCCGAGAGGAAGTCTTCAGCTTTCCAAAGTAGCGTCTTGTTGAAGCCAGCTGCGCTCGCTGTCGCTCCCATGCGCCGGAGGCTCGTCTCGTACGGCTCGCCAATCGCCACGGAGACGAGCGTGACCACAATGTCCTGAAAGGGCATGACCGCGAGTCGGCGCCGCGTGAACGTCGCGGGCCGCGGGAAGGCGAAAACAAAAGAAAGCACCCCAAAAAGTTGAAAGAGGGAACACGGCTATTGTACCTCGTGTGCCGCGCGAACGGGACATACGGTACCACGTCCTGTACTGGGCTTTCTTGTTTAACACAATAACAGTGAGACGAAACACCAAGGGCGAAACACACAGGGTGAACCAACAACTGGATCCGGGGAAAGACCGGATTCCTCTTTCCTGTCTGGTCGTGACATAGGAGCTTTATTGTTGCAGCCAATACAGCTAGAGCGGAGAGGACGTCCTGCACTGTATCGGGAATTCACAGTTGAAGTGTACGAAATCTGCAGTGATGAGTGAGCTGTATGGATGCTCGCCGTGCCACTGAGCACGCTACCGAGCTGATCAGCTGCGTATTAATGCGGGGTTGCGGGCCGGACGATTTCGATTACAGTATTACACCAAAATAACACCCGCTCCCTCTTAGCTCTTTCTATTGTGCCATGCAGCCTGTTCTGTGTTGAAGTCAACTGTGGCTCTCGCTACATGGACCCGGCTGCGCACCCAGCTCGTGGAGCGACCGCGCGTAGCCCGCAACGGCCCCTCTGCTGCACACTGGACCAACAAGGGCAACAACTGGGCAACTGCTGGGCGGAATGCTTGACCCCTCATGTTGCCTTAGGCTTAGGCTTGATGCCGGTCGACTTTGCGCGCCAGAGCTGCATCAGCACGAGACCGATGCTGATGATGTAGGGAAGCTCGGCGGCAAAGTAAGGCACCAAGTTGGGTGGCGGTGTTGCGCTTGTGAACTCCATGAGGTGGTAGAAGCCGATCGCGTATGCCTTTGCGCCGATAAAGAGCACGATAGGCGTGGAGAGCGCCGCCCAGCGGTCGAATACCGCTGCGATTGCGATGATGATGTAGAAGGGCAGGAAGCCGTACGCCGAGATGCACGTCGCCATCTGCATGTAGAATGGCCGTGCGAGGAAGAGCGGGTTGTGCTGGTTCACGAAATCCCACGTCTCCGGCATGAGGAAGCGTTTGTCGGTAGCGGTGAGTGGCGCGTGGCAATAGCAACGCTCAACGGTGACGTTCATCAGGACGAAGTAACACATGAAGAGGACAAGCACGCCGTCGAGCGCCCGCGCCATACTGCTCCTGTGAACTTCTACCGGTAAATTGAAAGGGCTGTGAAACACGCGCGCGGACCCCCTTTTATCGCGGACGGAGCTTCGGAGGTGTGCGTGTGGCCGACCTTGCCGTATGCTCGTGACGGCGCGAGTCGGCAGTTGGAGGCGGGCGCGGCGCGCGGCCGCGGGCCGGTTCGCGATCAAATCTACAATCAACCTCAGAACTGAAGGCACGTTGAAAAAGATATCCGTTGAAATCTTTTTGCATTGACCCGTTGAAATCATTCTGTGCACACCTAGGCCTAGTACCCAGGTCCGCACGTTTCTCCAAGCCGCGGAGGGCCCCGCAAGGAGGAAGGACAGCTCGAGCGGTGCTCTCTAGTAGGTGGAGTCCCTCGCGAGTGCCGCGGCGCTCGATGGCGCTAGACCTGCATAGGGGCCGTCGCTCGGCGCGTAGACCTGCATCGGCTGCATGTCGTCGTCGACCAGGATGGCCGTGCGATGGCGCGGGTTTTGTACGAACGAGGGGTGCGCCCACAGCACATACATCTGCAGGACGGCGTTCGCATTGGTGAGCACCGCCGTGTAGAAGCCGAGTGGTGCGCACGCCCATGAGAGATTTGCGATCAGCAACAGGAACGCGGCGCGCCCGAGGTAGGTGTACATGAAGCCAAGGTCACGCTGCAAGTGGGCCGACTTCTTGTAGAACTCATACCAGACCAGCAGCCCGCCAAATCCGCCGACGTAGATGGACAGCAAAAATGGCGACCCACCGCCGGTCAACATGTTGGAGAGGGAGAGAACGCCCGTGAGCACCATGAGCAGCCCGGTGACACGGTTCGCAAAGCTGCTGAGCGAGGTTATTAGCGAGAGCGGCTGTTGAATGATGATTGCCGACATGAAGGGCAAGGACGAGCCGTACTGATGTGGCAAGGGACGGGATCCGTCGAGGCTATGTGACCACTCGGGGACAGTGTTGCGTGTTCACGTGCGCCTCAGGCTCTCTCAAAAGACCCTGGTAGAGCAGCCGATGCCAGAGTCGAGAGTGCGGAAGGCGCACGACGAAACGCACGCGGCTGTGCCACGCAGTGGCTGTGAAAAACACGGTGCACCACGCCCTTGTGATTTTGAACTGACCATGAGAAGTGAAGGAGAGAGGAACCATTATTAACAGAACTCAGAAGTTCGGGAGCGGCGGTCGTCGTCAGCGTCGGCTGTTGGCTCATGCGGCGGAGTCAAAGGAGGAGGAGTATCCAACAACCTCGGGGAAGCGCCGCCGCCGTCCCAGTGGTAGAGAGCGAGGCCGATGACGACAAGGGCAAAGGCGAGGGCGTATACGATGCCTGGCGATGCCTGCAGGAGCGTCAGCCCCGCCGCGACCGACCAAAAGTCCGAGGTGAGGAGTGAGAGGTTCATCGTGGTGGCACTCGAGCCACGCTCTAACAGAAAGGCCACCCCCACGTAGAAGCACGTGAGCGCAAGCACAAAGGCAGCGCCCAGTCCGAGACGCTCCCACGCGCCGCTCGCGCTGCCGCCCGCGCCCGCCCACGCCGCGGACAATGCCTCGCGCTCGAGCACCGCCGACTGAATGAGCGCGATTGCCGCACCGTACGCGCCGAGGTGGGCGAGGTACTCGACGCGGTCGTCGAGGCGCTGTCGCAGCAGGTGCTCCTGCGCGACGTTGGAGACGCCATAGAGGGCGGCGCCCGCGAGCACAAGCACATCGCCAAGCCACGCCTGTGGGAAGCCCGCGTCCGTGCGTATCAGGTCCGATGCGAACAGGGCCACGATGCCAGCGACGCACAGCACGGCCGCGCCGCACTGGCGCGCCGAGTAGCGCACGTGCAGGAACGTGGCCGAGAGGGCCATGACCGTAGGCACAGTGAAGGCGTCGAGCACAGTCACCGAGCACAGGTCGGTGTACTGGTACGCCTTGACAAGCAGGTAATTGGCCTCGACGTCGGCCACTGCAAGGGCGAGCCACTGCCACCAGGGTAGCGTCGGCCGCGCCAGTGTGCCGGCCAGCCGTCGATGCCGCCGACGCATCCAGAGTGGCACCCAGTGCAGTGCGAGCAGCGCGTATGCCATGCCAGACTGGGCCGTAGGCGCGTCCACGCCAAGGGCGGCGAGCCGCTGCGAGCAGACGCCCGTCACAGTGAGCAGCAGCGAGAGGGCCTGCCAGCCGAGGAGCGCGCCGAGGCTCGAGGCGCTGCGCATCCGGGAGGCTCGTGGGAGCCACGACACAGGGTCACGTCGAGTCTCGTGAACGAGAAGTTGTTTATGTATAGACTTGACTTGACTTGAACGAGAAGGATTCCTGTGAAGGTCCTACAGTAGAGGGTCGACTCTTTGTTTAAGGGGGCGACGTTTGAACCACACTTTCCCAATTGCCGCCCCCAAGTGCGTTCGCCAGAAGTATGATGAGGATGCTAATCACCAGTTTGCGCGTGTTGGACGCTCGCGAATCAAGTGTCGTCGGCGAACACGGCGCGACGGCCTGCCCCGCCCCGCAGGAGCCATCGAGCTGATGCCACCTCACATGATCCAGTCGCCGCGGCGGTCTGTCGCCGCGCCGGGCCTCAGCAGTGCGCACATCTCGCCGCTGCCACAGCTCGCACCGGCTTCCGTGCCGGCCGTCTTCCAGATGTGCCCAAACTGCACACAGCAGATCCTTGCGGCCAATTTCCAGCTGCACGAGCTGCACTGCAGCCGCAACTATAAGAAGTGCCCGCACTGTTCGGTGCTGCTGCCCGTTGCCGAACTCGATGCGCACATCGAGGAGCGGCGAGGCACGCTCGAGGTGCTCGCTGCTGCGCTCGCGCGTGGTGACGCAGCACGTGTGAGGGCGGCACTCGAGCACGACGGCGCGGCCGCGGCGCTCGGCTGGAGCGACGAGGCCGGTGCCTCGCTGCTGCACCTCGCTGCTGCCCACTCAAAGGACCGGTGGGACCTGCAGGCGCTGGTGGAGCACATGCTGAGCCTCGGCGCCAATGTTGGCGCTCGTGACAGCCTCGGGTGGACGCCGCTGCACACGGCCGCACGGGCGGGCGCCGCGGCCGCGTGCACGTGCCTCCTCGCCGCTGGCGCTGACGTGCACGCCCGCGGCGGTCTGGGCGTCACGCCACTCGAGGTGTGCAGCGGCGAGGAGGTGCGGTTGGCGCTGCTGCACGCGGGAGCCGAGCTCACACCCTCCCGAGGGGCGAGCCGAGCCGGTAGCAGCCGCGCCGACTCGAGCGAGCCGCCCTCGGGGCCGCCTTCGGGGCCGCCCTCGGGCTCCGCCTCCGCCCGAGGCTCCTCGCGCGGCGGCGGCGGCGTGTCGGTGGCCGGCCTCGACGTATCTCTTAGACCGGCCGTTAAAGGCGACGGCACCGTACGCGCTGGGAGCTTCGTGCCGCATCCACCCTCATCGCGGCCCGTGTCATCGCGCCACGCACAACGTCTGCGCGCGCAGGTGCAGGGGGCTGACGCAGGCTGACTCGAAGAGCCGTCACACTCACAACAGAGGTATCTCCGAAGGATATAGGCGAAAAGAGAAGCTGAGAGGAGGGCACAGGAGAGCGCATGGGAGAGCGGACAGGAGAGGATCCTCTCCGCTCTCGAGCGCCGCACCCTCCACACACGAGCCACGACGATCAATGCAATCGACGTCACTCGTCACACGTCAGTCAGTACGCGTACGACAGGGTCCGCGCCGAGTCCACACAGCGAGATCGATCCGTCGCAAGACGCAACGGTCATACCCGGACAGGCCGGACCGCTTCCGCCGACGCTTCCGTACAGCACGCGCGGGCTGCAAATTTATCTGCTAAAACGCTTAAAACGCGTAATCGCTTCTCGACGGTCGGTAATCACCCTAAGCGCCACACACGTCGGTATCGGTCGACACGTCCGCGACGCGACTAGCGACACGTATTATATACGATCGTGTCGACTGTCGTAGCTCGTACCGGCGACGTAAGGCTAAGGGGGCGGTGGCACTGGGTCGGGTCGGGTGTGAGCCTGGCGGGTTAGCCGCCTTAGCCCGCGGGTCAGAGGTCCATCGCCGCGGTTCGCCTGTGGCGGGCATCCTCAGCGTCCTCTTCCACAGGGTTGAAGCTGGATCTCGTTAAGCGCTCGGCACGGCGTCGATGCTCCTCTCGAGGCGAGAAGGTCTCCTCGTCCTCCACGTCCTTCTCCACCATCGGCGCCGCCGCCGCCCCACGCCTTCCCGAGCTTAATCCCGAGCTGGCCTTCGCGCCACTGCCGCGGCTCGCTCGGCGGCTTTCCATCGCCGCCTCGGCTGCTTTCGGCCGTGGCGGCGGCGCCACTGCGGGCGCACGCGCGCTGCCGGTCGCGCCCGCAGAAGCGTGGGTGGTGGGCATGTTCTCGAGTCCATCGGAATCTGCGTCGGCCTCCGCGCTCTGATTGCCGCCGTTCGCCTTGGTGCTGCCCTTGGCGCCGCCGCCCTTTTTGCGCCCGGCGGTGGCGCCCGCGGCGCCCGCGGCGGCGCCCGTGCTGGTCGGCGTGGCGGCATCGTCGAGAGCGGCCATGAGCCCTTGCTCTTCCTCCTCGATTTGCTCCGCCTCGGCACCCTTGGCAGAGCCGTTGGTGGCCTTGCTCTTCTTCGACTTGGGCAGAGGCACGAGGGCGGTGGTGGCGACGGCGGCGGTGGCGAGCGGCACGTTGAGAAGCGTCCATACGAGCGTCGTCAACGGCAGGAGCCCCGAGGGCGTGCGCGCATCGAGCCAGCGACGCACCGGCGCACAGTGGGTCACGAAGAGCCCGAGCTGCCTGAGCAGCAGCAGCAGCGAGAGCAGCGCCACGGCAAGCGCCTGTGGGGAGATTGGGAGAAGGACCTCGGGCGAGGGCGGCGGCGGCGGCGGCGAGGGCGCCATCAGCGTGGAGAGCGACGTCGTCGTCGCGGCGAGAATCGGCGGCGGCGCGCTGCTTGCATGCAGCACCGTGCCGACGTGCGTGGACTGCACAGCCATGAGCTTCTGCAGCTTCGCATCCCAAGTACGTGTCCAGTCGTCACGCATGAGGCCGCCGGTGTTGTTGATGCGCGGGCCGTCCCGCGAGGCGCGATGGCCGCCCGCCGCCACCGCTGCGAGCTGCTCAGGCTCGAACGGCGAGTGGCCACCGACGCCCGATTTGGGGTTGAGTCCATCGTAGAAGAGGTTGAGGGACTTTTCCTTGGCGTACTGGAGCGCCCACGTCTGCCAGGCGAGGTCGCGTGGAGATCCCTCGAAGGGACCGCCGAGATGAAGGATGAGGCTCGCGGGCTCACGCGCCTCAGCCTTCTGGAGCACGAAGAGAAAGTGCTCCTGCCAGACGAGCTCCGTGTTCTGTGGGAAGTCCTCGCTCTCCATGTATGGGAGCACGTGCACACCCGGCCCGTACGAGTGCGCCATGTACACGAGGCGCGTCGGGTCGTGCAGCTCAACGGGCCGCCGGCGTGCACCTACGAGGTTCTCTCCGTCGTGGTAGGTCGGGTACATGGTCGCAAACTCCATCTCGGGGTCCTGCGCCGCGCCTGGCGTCGCTCCCACTCCCTGCACGCCGATGAGCCAGCGCGGGCACTTGGCATTCACGTGGTCCCCCAGGCGCGCGGCAGCAACGTCCCAGTCGGTGGGCTCGCTCTCGACGCTCGGCGGCGTGTTCTTGCCCCACGACGCCGCCGAGGGCAGGTTCTTGAGGTCCACGCCGATGATGTTCCACTGCGGGCACAGCCGGTGGCTCACCGACGTCCACGAGTCGAGCACAGTCAGCTCGTTGATCGAGCGCGAGTACCAGAGGGTCTCGAGCGAGTGCGCGACGAGCCAGACGAGCAGGCCTTGGCCCGCCGCACGCCGCGAGATGACGCGCAGAGCGTCAATGTACTTGAGCGGCCGGCCCGATCCCTCCTCGAGCAGGTACGGGTTGCGCCCATGGTCGAACGACGTGGCGGGAATCGGCTCGTCAAAGAGAACGTGTTGGTGCAGGAACGGAATCTTGATCGCGTTGAAGCCGTAGTGCCGCACCAGGCCAAGCAGCTCGTCCACTGAGCGCCGCTCGAGGCCACCCGGCAGCCCAAGTGCACTCTCGGCGCCCCACCACACGACGCCCTTCAGCTGGAATGGATGCCCATTAGCACGCAGGCTGCCATCAACGGACTCCATCGTCAGCATCGAGGCTGCGATCACTCCTCAAGAGGCACTCCTCCAAGAGGCACTGCGACCACAGCTGAATCCTATCAATTAGAATCCTAGGATGCTAGGAACCTACAAGTATGCAGACAAAGTGATTGCATGCAAAACAGACATCAAGCAAGCCAAGAGAAACGTAGGGCGACCAACGGACTACCCGTCGGGACCATTGGGACTCGGAAAAAAGTGTGGGATTAACATCGATCCTCATGTATACGGCGCCGTTAATAGTAAGTAAGTAAGTAAGTAAAACACGCCTAACGGCAGCGTACACGTGGCGAGAGGGATACCCCCAGGCATACTAAGCGTGTACGGTGGTATTGGTCAACAGCCAAGTGCCGGGACTGAACACTGATGAAAGCCATCAGGGGCCGGGGGGCTTCTTACATCAGTCGACGCTCGACCTCGAGGAACCTTTCGACCTCAGCGGAAAACCACGGTTCCGATGATCCGATCTCTCTAGTGAGATATCGAAGCGCGGCTCTCTTGTTCCCGGAGGCCTTGGGCTCTCGATTTCGCAGCTGTTCGATCCACTGCTGTTCTCCCCGTTCTCTTTCCTGCCGCTGTAGAGCCGCTTGTCGTCGGTCAGCACGTGCACTGAGTTTGTTTGACTCTAGGGTTTTGGGGACGGAGGGAAAGACGATGGCCGAGGCGGCGAAGGCGGAGGCGGTGAAGTCGGTGGAGATAGAGGAGATGACGGCGGTGCAGATGGCGGTGGCGATGGCGGCGATGGCGAAGACGGTGAAGGCAGTAAAAATGGCAGGGGTGACGACGGTAGAGATGACGGTGGGGGCGCAGGCGATGGCGGTGATGGCGAAGGCGGTGACGGCAACGGCGGTGACGGCAGTGGTGACGGCAGTGGAGGCGATGGCGGTGGACATGGTGGGGACGACGGTTAAGACGGCTGTGGTGACGGCGGCGCCGTTAATAGCTTACAGCCCTGCTCACCTGTGCTCTGAGTGTGTCGTCGACGGTGTATATAACGCGGGCGGGCGGGTCTACCATTTATGGTGTAAAGTGACCGACCCGTAAAGGCTGATCGAAAGTACGGAGATAAGAGGGAACGGGGGTCTTCGAGCTTTCGGAAGCCGTGTTACGCTATTTCGTATTTGCTTTCGACGACAGGGCGGTTCTGTGTACACGCGCGACACGGAACACGCAAACACGCCCGACGCCGGACGCGCGGTGTCCGCGTTGTGTCCGCGACTTGGATCTTTGGTGTCGATTTCTAACCCTTGCATACTTTCGAGAAAGTCTACTCACACACGTCGAAGACGCGGCAAAACTCCGCAAAATCCGTACGCACTCGCTCCTCTGTCAGCCCCAAAGCGTCCAGAGCCACCTTTGTGGGGGCGCCCAGCCGATGCTGTGGCCGCGAAGCTACATGCTCGGCAACTGCGACCCCGAGCGCCTCGTCGTAGGGCAGCTCAAGCTCCATGTACACGCGTCGCACAGTAGCCACAGGGTCCGCGAGGAGCTCAGAGTACTTGACGACCACCAGCCGCTCAACGCCTCGCTTCCATACGTCGACCAACGCATGGGCGACATCGACGAGGTAATCGTACGTCGCGAGTGCGTGCTGCCTGGCCATGACCTCCTCGTGCCCAGCCCTCGCCACAAACGAGAGGAGCGCGAGGGAGTGTGAGATGGCAGACTGCACGGTGTCGAGTGGTGTACGGACGGTCACGACGAGCTTCGCACTTGGAAACTCGCTTCGCAGCGCGCTCAACCACAAGCTGTTGTAGTGTGCCTTGAGGATCCAACGGCGGCGCATCGAAGGCGCACCATGGCCGCCCTCGGAGGGGGCGTACGAGTAGAGTTGGAGCACCCGGCGCAGATAGCGAAAGAGCGCCAGCTTGCTTGGGCCGTCCTCGCGATGAACGGCTTGGTACTCGGTGTTTCGCCCACCGATGGCTATGAGCGGAAGCAGCCCGACGCCACACGCTGGGTACAAGACGGCCTCCTCCTCCTGCGCGTCGACTTGAACTTCGTGAAAGCGGTCCGTGAGTGCTCGCCAGCCTGGTACGAGCCACTCAATGGCTGCGAGTTGCTGGGTGATTCCCCACCTCCGAAAACGGGCCCGAAGGCCATCCGGGTGGACCACGGGGACTGGCGAATAGAGTTGCCAGAATCGGAGCGTCGAGCTCGCAGGATCGAGAGCAAGCAGCATGTGCAAGAGGGTCGACCCTGTCCGAGGAAGCCCGAGCACAAAGATTGGTTCCGTTATCGCCACGTCCAAGGGCCGCCTATCCTGTGCCAAAGCTGAGTACACAGTCTGGCGCATCCGTGCTGATCTGGACAAGAGAGTTTGCAGGAAGATGCAACCGCCAACATTGAGCGGCGACGAGTGGGCGGCCGCTTCGCTCAGCAGGCGGAATGCGCGTTGCACCTCGGCCTCGGCTGTCTCGAGAAACTCAGAACCTTCAACTTCACGAACCGCGGCGTTGCTCACGACCGGGATACGGAGTCGTCGCAGGTCTTGAGAGAGCCATTCGAAGATCCAGTCAACTAGGCGCAGCGGCAAAAAACATTTCAATCGAAGCGCAGCTAGTCGCGATGCAGTCGGCATCCCGATCGACGACGCACGCGCTCGTGCAAACTCACTGTGTGGGGGGCGGATAAAGAGGTTTCAAACTTGACCCATATCGGGAAATGTTTCTGATCCTCATTGGAAGAGCTCCTCTCTCTGCGCGCGCGCCTCCTCGTACCACTCCGTGCCAGCTAGGAGCGCCTCGCCCGCCGGCACGCGGCGCGCCTGCGCAAAAAGCTTGGCCATCGAAGCTTCGAGCGTCTCGCAAAAGGTACGCTCGCGGATGAGCACGTTGAGCTCGTCGTAGGGCAGCAGCCCGCAGTGCACGGGCAAGTTGAGGCTCCCACGAACGAGATTGGCCGAGCCCAAAAAGGCAACGGTGGGGGCGGCAGCTCCGGCGGCGCCACTGCTGCCGTCGGCCGTCGCGTCCACCTCCCACGCGAGCATCGCCTTTGCATGCACCATCTCCGGGTGGAGATAGAGCTCGAGGTTCGGCCAGCGCGCATCGAGCAGAGTCTGCGCCGCTTTGACGTTCTCGTGAGCGTACACGTTTGCTCGCTCAGGCAGCAGCAGCGCGATGGTCGCGCCGCGGCGCAGCGCATACTCCAAAAGCTCGACACCCCATCGATGGCCGAGGTACGCCATCGTGATGCGGAAGCGCATCAGCCGGCTGTCGGAGAAGAGCGCGCGGAACGTCGGCTCGATCTCGTACCGCCGCTGAGAGCGCCGGTTGAGAACGGCTCGAACCGTCGGCTGGTCGCGAGGGAGCCAAGGTACCGGTAGCAGCCGCCGCTCCCGCAATGGCACGAGCGAGGGCGCTCGAGACGACGCGGCCGTTGCCTCGACGGCGTGCCGCTCACTCAGCTCATTGCGAGCACCGCCGGCGGGTAGGCGGTACAGCGGGCGCAGCGGGGCGAGCCGATCCCCGAGCCAGCTGCGGTCGAAGACCAGACTGCGGATGAAGAGGAGCATCTCACGGGTGAGGGAGAAGGAGCCGCCGTCGGCCGCTGTCGCGAAGGCTGTCCCGAGGTACGCAGCAGTGGCGGCGAGAACGAGCGTTGTGGTGAGCACGCTCGCGAGCATACCAGGCTGCTCAGTGATCGTCGCTACCGGCGCCACAGCGAGGGTGAGGGTCGCGCCAAGGACGGTGAGGGTGGTGATGAGGGTGATCGGCGGCGAGACGATCGCGACGGTGCGTGCAGCACGAATGGAGCCCGCATCCCATGCCGCCGCTCCAAGCTTCAGCTCATCGACTCCCAGCTTGATGACTCCTTGATGACTGTTGATGACTCCTTGATGACTGGCGCTGGGCAGAGGTGCGACCGCCACACCGTCGGTGCCCTCGAGCAAGGACGCGCGCAGCTGGCTTGCGTACGGTGCAGGAAGCCGCACCGCATAATCGTCCCACTTGGTGAACCGATCGCCGAGGTTCATGCCGCCGAGAATGGCCGAATCCTCTCGAGGCGGTTGCCGCTGGAAGCAAGCATACTTGCCGTGATCGGGCTTGCTGCCCCAAGCGCAAGAGCACCACTGCCGCTGCTCGTTCGCCAGCTGCGCCACGCGGTCGACCAGCGTGTCCGTCTTCTCAACGATGCGCGAGATCATGGACACGTACGAGACGTCGAGCTGGAAGCAGACTTGCACGCCACGTGCATGGCCCGCCTCCGTCAGCGCCGCCAGCACGGCTTCCGAGGACTGTCCGCCCTCGAAAAGGTAGAGGCCGATGTCGATGCGGTCGCCTGCCTGCGTGGCGGCGATCTCGTCCAGGAGCGACTCGATGCACGCCTCATAGGAATCGAGGAGGCTAATCGGAGGAGCTGCCGTTGAGACTGCGCAGCAGCGCGGTGCGATGGCTCTTCTTTGAGCGGCAGGGAGTGGCACCACGAAGCTCAAGCCATTGCTGGCGGTCGTTGGCACAACGAGCAGCGGTGCCTTCGGCGTCGCCGTCGGCAAGAGCACCGCGGAAAGCACAAAGCCATCGAAGATGCGCAGCATCTTTCCTTCACGCGTCTAGTTAGTGTCGATTCGAGTTTTCAAGAAGTCCCAAATAGGGAGTGCTCTTCCGTTGCGAGCCGGAACCGTCGTAACCACATCCTCATCGGGTTTGCCCTGGCAAATGAACTGTGATCACACGCGCGTCCGAAGAGGGACGTCATGAAAGCCGCTGCCTTGCTCGCCTCGCCGACGGCGACACCCGCCGAGATCGAGGCTGCGCTCGAGGCCGTCGTGCATGGCGATGCCACGAGCGAGTTTGTCAAGGCCTTTGGGCCGCGGCGCCTCGTCAAGGCCCTGGCCAGCGGCCGCTTGACTGACCGGGCCGCAGAGCTTGCTGATGAGCTGCTCAGTGCAGCTGGCGCCACCGTCGGCCTCGCGCCGTCGCTCGAATTCACCGACGTCTTGCACCACGAAGAGCTCTATCCGGATGAGGTGATCGACCTCTCGAGTGACCCGCCGAGCACGCCAGCAGCAGCGAGTGATGAGGATTGCCGGCTGCACTTGAGGCTCGGCGGCGGCAGCGGCGCCGCCTTCTGGCCACCGTCGGGGCGCGTCGTGTGGGACGCTCCGACGGAGGCGGCAGCGGTGGCGATCGCCGAGGCACCCACTCTGCGGCTGGCCAATCCGTCGCGGCGCTACCGAATCGGCTCCGAGATTGAATGCAAGGTGTGGCCAGCGGCGGTGATGCTCGGCCGCTGGCTCTGGCAGCATCAGCAGCTGGTGCGTGGTCGGTCGGTGCTCGAGCTGGGTTGCGGAGTGGGCACGGCAGGCCTCGCGGCCGCCAAGTGCGGCGCGAGCCTCGTCGCGATGACTGACATCAACCCTGCGGCGCTACGCTGCGCGCGAGAGAACTGTGCCAAGAATGGGGCACGGGTGCAACAAGCGGTGCGGGTGGCGTGGCTCGACTGGGCGCAGCCGCCGGTCCTCGAAGCCGCTCCTGCGCCGGCACTTGCGCTCGCGGACGGGTGCGGCATGGCGGCGAGCAGCTGCGCCCACGGCGCGTCTGCCCATGACGGCGCGTCTGCCCATGACGGCGCGTCTGCCCATGACGGCGCGTCTGCCCATGACGGCGCGTCTGCCCATGACGTCGCGTCTGAGGACGACTCCTGTGCGTCGCTGCTGCGTGAGCGATTCGAGGTCATCGTCCTTGCCGACGTGGTGAACGCCGAAGGGTTGCCCGAGCTCGTGTACCGGATGCTCAACCTCTACCTGGCGCCGGAAGGGCTGGTGCTCATGGCGTGCCCGAAGCCGCGCCATCGGCACACAGTCGAACGGCTGTGCGGGCTCCTTCTCGAGGGAGGTGCCTTTGAGGCGCGTCTGGCTGAGATGCCAGCATGGGCGACGCAAGGTCTTGAGGAGGCGGCCGTGATCGAGCATCAGCTCGTGCTCGCACAGTGGGCGCGTGGCGCCGAGCCGTCCTCACCCGCACCCCTGCCCGCGGCTTGATCCAGTGGGTCGCTCATGTGGAGAAAAATCTAAAAGAAAATCTAAAATGATACCGCACCGACACCTTTACCGACACACTGGCGGCCTCTTCTGAGACGGCCGCGGGGAGCGGTCGGCTCCGGGGCTGCGACTGTTGAGTCGGCCGCGGTTTCGGTCGTCGCGCTGTCGTGCGGGTTCCGGGTGGTGGGTTTGGATCCGGGATGCGGGATGGTAGTGAGGTTCGTCTGTGTGATCCGTGTGCCCGTGTGCGCCCGTGTGTCCCGTGTGTGTCCCGTGTGTGCCCCGGCTCCCCCCGGTGTCTTTTTACCGACACACTGGCCGACTGGTACCGGTACCGGTACCGGTAAAACTTTAATTTGTCTCAAGTCTACTTTGGGACACTAAATATGTAATGTTAGCCGTCCACACATGGGCCCGCCGCCGGCGGAGGAGGCCACCGAGCCGCTAGTGCCGGGCGCGCTAAAATCGGATACATATGCTGTGCGCAGCCGTGTCGCCTTCGATGATGCCGAAGAAGAGGCCATCCGCTTTCCCGCTAGGCTCGTAGATGCCACCGCTGCGGGCACACCCTCGACCACAGGCAGGGCCTCCGAGGCCGACGGGCCAGCGAGCACACATGCGCTCTATTGCTTTGCCGCCATCGGCTTCGCCAACGTCATTTGCCAGGCCATTTTCAGCGTGCTGCCTACCTTCTTCCCTCCGGTGGCCAAGTCCAAAGGGATGAGCGACTTCGTGTTGGGCGTCTCGTTTGCGGCGATGCCCGCGGTCGTGTTCAGCGTCTCGGCGATCGCCGACCAGATCATGTACGCGTACGGCCGCCGACGCATCTTCATCCTAGGCAATGCGATCACGGCGGCATTCACGGCGCTGCTCGGCGCGGCGACGCTGATGCCCGACGGCGCGCCATTCGCCGCCTTCTGCCTCGTCTCGCAGATTGGGCAGGGCTTTGGAAGCGCGCTCGCTGAGGCGTCGAGCTTCGCGCTTATCGCGGAGCTCTTCCCGCGTCGAGTCACCTTCTATTTCGGTTTGAACGAGACGTTCACAGGTCTCGGGGTGGCAATAGGGCCGCCGATTGGGGGGTTGCTCTTTGCGATCGGGGGCTTCTGGTGCCCGTTTGTCACGCTTGCGTGCGCCCTGCTGCCGGGGATCGTCTTCATCCATGTCGCCTTCCGGCCCTCGGCGGCCGAGGGCTTCAAGGACGAGGTAGAGGGCGTCGAGGACGACGTGAGCGAGGCGGGGAGCGTGCTCACGGTCCTGCGTGTGCCAGGCGTCGCCACCATCATGCTTGCATGCGTCCTCGCCGAGTCGGCCATTACCTTCCTCATGCCCACCTTTGCAGAGCACGCCCTCGCCACAGGCCTCGGCACCTCAGCGCCCGCCATTGGTATGTACTTCACCGCGAACGCACTGCTGTACACCGTGGGCGCTCCACTCGTCGGTCTGTTCACGACGCCCGCGAATGCTCGCCGCATGATCGTGTGCGGCATGGTCATCCTGAGCGGCGCGTGCTTTCTCATCGGGCCGAGTGAGTGGGTGCGCCCCGCCCTCGCCGATGTACCTGCGCGTGGGGTGGTCCTCTTCGGCTTTGCCTTGCTAGGGCTGGGCGAGGGGCTCGCGATGGCACCGCTCATGGAGGACATGATGGTCTCGTGCGGGGCCAACAGCTCCGCGTACCTCAACTCGCTCTCGGGGCTGATGGCCGCCTCGTTCGCGCTCGGCCAGGTCGTCGGCCCGCTCGCCGGCACTATTCTGACCGCATGGCTCGGCTTCCACCGATCGTCCACGGCGCTCGCCACGGCGCTCTCCCTCTACACGATGGGTCTGCTCCTCTTCGGAGGCCGGCTGGGCGGCGCAACCGAACCCAGCCTCGATGGAGCTTCTCGCTCGCCCTACTCGCCCTGGACACCATGGCGCAGCGTATCCTTGCCGTACTCGCCCTTGACACGAAGGCGCAGCGTGTCCTCACCACTCTCGCCTTTGGCACGAGGGCGCAGCGCCAAGTGGGCGGCACGGCTAAATGCGGGCGATACGGACGCGAGCGAGCGCCATGGTGAGCGCCAAGAACCTCCACGCTGGCGCCGCTCATCGCAATCAAGTGAAACGTCCGACGTAGTGCGCCAGTGGAACGTCTAAGTTGTGGCGCGACGCACGGTGGCGCCCCGGCCTCGGCAAAATTAGAGAGCAATTTCACAGCAAAGAAGTCGTCAATTCACGAGGCGAGTCATCCGGCGCATGCAGTCCGGAGGCGGCCCCGCCGCTGCGCTCGCCGCGCTCTTCGGTCACCTTCGGAGCGGCTCCCTGTTCCTGTGCGGCGGCGGCCGGAGTGCGCCACCCGGAAACAAGGAGGTTGCAGCGGTGGCAGCACCTCGTGTCCGTAAGACACTCACGGCGACTCACCTGGTCGGCCTCACCTTCTTCGCCGTGAGCGGCGGCGATTACGGCATCGAGGATGCGGTGGGCGCCGCAGGCCCGGCGTGGACGCTTCTTGGGCTGCTGGTCTTGCCGTGGGTGTGGTCGCTCCCCATGGCGCTCATGACGGCGGAGCTCGGCTCGATGATTCCCGACGTGGGCGGGCCGATCATATGGGTCCAGCGCGCCTTCGGGCCGCTTGTAGCGCATCTGAATGCGATCGTGCACCTGGTGGCTGGCTTCTTCGACCTCGCGCTCTACCCGGTAATGTTTGCCGACTACCTGCGCGAGTTCCACCCCGCACTTCGCCTCGAAGGGCTCGGCCGCTACCTTCTCTCTTCAGGGATGCTGGGTGCGATCACGCTGCTCAACCTCGCGGGGGTGGAAGCTGTGGCCGCGGTGTCCACCGTCTTCACCGCCCTTGTCATCTCGCCCTTTGTCGCGCTCGTCGTTGTGGGGCTGCCCACGCTCGATCCGAGCGCCTGGCTCATCGGTCCTCCGCCTCTCGCCACCGCCGCCGCCGCCGCTGCCGCCTCCTCCGCCGCCTCTGCCTCCGCCTTCGAGGCCGCCGACATGACGGCCGCCATCGGTGCCGACGCCACGGATGTAGTCGGCGGCGGCTACCTGGCCGCGACGGGCGTGCGCTGGGGCACCTTCCTGTCGGTGATGCTCTGGAACACAAGCGGGTACGACTCAATGGGTGCCTTTGCAGCCGAGGTTGAGAATCCAGGGCGCGACTTCCCGCGTGCAATGGTGGCGGCGATCGTGCTGATCACGCTCGTGTACGTGTTGCCCGTGGCGGTTGGCGTGTCGCTCGACGATCGTGCCTCGCTCCCGAGCTGGACTGACGGCACCTTTGCCCGCGTGGCCGCCGAGCAAGTTGGGCCGTGGCTAGCTCGATGGATCTCGCTCGGCGGCGCGATCTCGGCGCTCGGGATCTTGAACTCGCTGCTCTGTGCGGCGGCGCGCAACGCCGTCAGCGCCGCCGATATCGGCGCGCTGCCGCGCGTGCTCGCGACCGTGCATGCGCCGAGCGGCACACCACGCCTCGCCACACTCAGCCTCTCGCTCGGCCTGCTGCTTGTGATCTCGCTCCCGTTCCGCCAACTCGTCGAGCTCTCGATGATATTCTATGGCGCCACGACGGGCCTCGAGTTCTTCGCCCTCGTCCGGCTGCGCTCCCTCGAGCCGCGCACGCCACGCCCATACCGCATGCCACTCGCGGATGGCGGCGTACTCATCGCCTTTTGTGTGCCGCCCCTCGCGCTCTGCGCGCTCCTTATCGTGCTTGCGGACCGCCTCTCGATTTATCTCTTTGTGGGCAGCCTGCTCCTCGGCCTCGTCACTTTTCCGCTGCGCGGCGGAGTGCACGGAGGGCCGCCACGCTTGGCACAGGAGCTGTTCTGAAAAATCGCGCTTGCGCACACGTCGTCCGGGTGGCGCGGAGCGACACTTATCACAGGAGTTACCTCGTAACAGAGTTTCAGAGCCCGACGCGGCACGGATATATCTAGACTCACGGAAAGTTTTTCCGGAATGATAGCTCGCCACGGAAGTGCCGGTGGATTCGATACATAGGAGAAAGGTTGTGCTGGGCAACACGCGACCGGCGCACTTTTTTGACACCTAGGGGTTAACTAGGGCGGGGGCCTTCCCACTTATCAGGTAATTTACCTGTTTACCTCATAGGCTTTGAACACTGTGGGGCGCACTTTTTTGACCTAGGCACCTAGGGGGACCTTCCCACTACCGGTACTCAGGTAATTACCTCATAGGCTTTGAACACTGTGGCGACGACTGAGACCGTGGCAGGCTGGAAGCTGCTTTCGCACCAAATCGTTACGGCGCGCGTGGCCGCGTGCCGCGTGCTGCCGTGCAGGGAGCACGCAGCAATCCCCTTCTTCACAGGTCAGTGCATGAATCACATCATCAGGGCACATCATCCTGTTGCATCGATGCAACTCTGGGCCACTAGGGACCATTGTCGTCACCTAAGTCCTAACCTAAAACCCCATCCATGCCATGACTGATACAGTCATCAGTCTCCCGACCGTGCTCCCTGCGATCCCACGTGAGCGCAGCGCGCGCGCGCGCGCCGCAGCCGTCCCGGGCGACGACTGTACAGTACAGGACCGGGTACCAGTGTTAGGGCTCGGTTAGGGCGTCGCCACGTCTGTCGAAAACTCGATACCGGTGCCGGTACCGGTGCCATGAAACCACTCACCAAAGAACACATCCAGGTTTCTCGAGTTTGTGGTCTGAAGCTCTCTGTGGGCCGCTTTTTCGCAGTTGTGCCTTGAGGCGATCCCGGGCACGAGCTGGGCGGACAATCGGTCGTGTATATTGCCATGAGCCTGGAGTATGATCCTCTACCCCATCGTGGTGCTGGGAAATTTGTTACCACGGACGGCCAGCATTCACCGCGAGTGAATGGCGTCCGTGGTGTGGAGGTCGGAAGCGCAGCGACACGACTCTCAGCTCTCTTGACACAGGATGGCAAGGTAGGCGATCGCTCGCCACGATTGGCGACCTCGTGGACGGGAGGGTCACCTAGAATGCATGTTCCGACCAATTTGCCGATGATTCGTTCTAGTCCACGGCGACCCGATGCTGAGCAAATTACAGTCACCCAAACTGCAAACGTCACCCAAACTGCAAACTGCAGCACTCATTGGAAGGGGCCAACGGTCTTCGAGGCCCAAGGGATCAAGGACCTGCAGGCAAGGCAGCCCGCCATGACATACCATGCGCTGACGAAGACTCATATGGAGGCCATGGCTTTTGACAAAGTCTACTCCGACCGCTTTGCGCATGCGGATACCGCTTCAGCGCTCGGAACCCAGTCGCTAATCCCCACCTTTGACCCGCGCACCTGCTCCTTTCGCCCGGCGAATCTCACTTATGGCGAGGCGCACGTTGTGCAAACGTGCCTCGGCATGCGCAACGTGCTCCCTTCTCGGAGCTTCATCTTGCCTTATCCCACGGGCTCCTTGTTGCTGCGAGACAATCACAATGCATGCCGCCACCTTGACTTTTGAATCGTTCACTGTTGGACTTCCTAGCGTGGACCGCTGGGCTCGTAGTCCATGTATCGTGAGAAGAGGGTGACACAACCGTGTTCGTGTGTGAAGAGGCGGGTGGCGGTCGGTCTTCGTTACCCGGATCGCATCGAAGTATGGTCGATTTATCAGTCCGAGTCGTTCGGGTCCTGACTTGCGCCCTACACGAGCCCTACACGAGCCCATGCACGAGCCACGACCGGACTCCCATCCGCGGATACCGCGTACTGTTACTGGCAAGTCAAGTCAGTACGTCGCTTCCACCTGACCGTCGTGCGTCTCGGTGTTGTACGGTGATCGATCGTGATCTGTACGGTAGGGGATCCCATCCGCCTAGTACGAGATCTGTACGGTAGGGGATCTCTAGGGGCTCCCTAGTCCTCACCCTCTCATCCGTAACATGTATGGTAATGGTTGGCCTAGTACGCCGGTAGTATTGAAAGGCGTAGTAGTCATGCTAATGGTCGGCCTAATACACGCCGGTAGTATTCCCACGAGCGTGTAGTAGTAGTCATGGTTGGCCCGTAGGCCTAGTACGCCAATCGGTAATGAACGCATTCGTTCACTACGCTAGGAACTGTACTAGTTGTATGGTAGTCCTCATGTACGTTGCGGCTTGTGCGTTGACGTGAGATGCTGGCCAGTGCGAGGATCGGGATCTAATCGGGATCGTACTGCTGGGCCTCCTTGTTCGACGGAAGTAGATGCGGATGCTTCATAGTTCAGTCCGAACCCTGTCAGTCACCCCCCCTGCTAAGCCGCCCGCCGCAGCTTTAGCAGCCGCCTTCGCCGTCTTGAGCTCTGCGACCACCGCCATTAACTCGGTGATCGAACAAGTGGGCGATGGTAGGCGATATGGTAGGCGATATGGTAGGCGATGGCGCCATGGAAGCTGGAGCGTAGAGTCCCACGGCATCCGCAACACGCGGGAGCTCCTCAGGATGGATTTCCTTCCCGAATCGGCCGTTTTTGCCGCGCACCCTCTTCATCGCGAGTTCGTGCCGCGATTCATGCTTATACTGCGAAGACAACCAGGAAAATGCACGTGATTGCAGTGTCATGAGTCATCAGGTGGCGTGTGGGATCGAGACGAAAGTGTTTCACGTGCACCGTGCACGTGTACAGCTGTGTATTCATGCAGTAGACCTACGGCAGAGTTATTGCATGAGGCGATCCGAGAAGGCGCACCCTGTTTTTGTGGAGTGGCGCATTGGCTTCACGTTCTGCAGCACGAACTAGCCGCCTCTGGCAAATAGCTGCATACCTGTGAAGCGCACGGTTGCGTTGCGTCGAGAACGGTGTATCGTGTGTTTGCAGAATCAGGACCCCTCTCGTCGCAATCTTTCGTTCGAGGAGGGTCAGACGCACTGAGCAGGGTTCACGTATCTGACCATCTGCGCGCCGTCGCTGATGCCCTCCGCCATTCCAAGGCCTTCAGGTGCTGCATCTGATTCCAGAACGTCCATGGCGTCCATCAGGGGGATCGATGAGACGAGACGGAAGAGCGAGGACGCGTTTTCATGGAGAATGGGCGCGTCGCTCCCTCGCTCGCTCGTGAGTGCGGGGGTCAATCGGAGCTTCGGAGGAATCAAATCGGAAGAATGTAGGCATTACTATAACCGGTACGAATTAGGCACCCAAATTTCTCCGCTTGGACGTACCGGGTACTTCTGAAGTGAGAGCCTCACCGGCTACCGGTACCGGTACCTTAGTTGCTTCGACGTGCGGCGGCGTAATTTTGGTTGTTAAACCGCACGATAATGCAATTCGTTTCATTCTTCATGTATCATGAGATGTTACATGTAAGCCGGCAGGCGTGCGACGTGATACTCTCGAACAGCGTCCGGCACCGCGCCGACCACGGGACGGCGCCGCTCCCCGCCGGAACCCGCCGGCAGCCCAGCTCTCGCTTCCACACTCGATCCGGCTGCTGGCACCGGTGCACATGCCCGTGTCCATGCAAAAATGCCCACCTCCTCGGTCAAAAGTCGTCTTTACCCGGCGGTAATTGGGGGTTCCCTTCCTTCTCCTTCCCAAACAGTCGGAAGAAGGCCACAGCGGCCTTCTCCACATTGGCGCCGACGGCTTCGGCGACATCGTCCACGTCGAGCGACACCGGGAGAGGTGGTGGCTTGCCCGCCTGCTTGGCCAGCCGCCGCTCGCGCAGCTGAACGTACCGCCGGCGCAGCGCCTCCTCCTCCGCCGCCAACCCGCGGCGCTTCTTCGTCAGAGTGTCCATTGCGATGACCTTCGCTTCGAAAGCGCCCTTGAGTTCCACAAGCTTGCTGCCCTGCGCGTTCTGCGCCTCGGCCGCCCGCGCCGCATCCTCCCGCAGGGCGCGCAGCTCGGCCGCGTTCGCCTCCACGGCCGCATCCCACTGCGCCTGCATCGCCTCCATCGCAGATACCGCCGTGTCGAGCGTCACTCGCATCTCCTCAGATGCACGTCGCTGCTCGGCGGCAAGCACCTCGAGCGCGCGCTGTGCGCTGTCGCGCTGCGCCGCCGCCGCCTCCATGGCATCTGTGACGGTCCCTGCGAACTGCATCTGCAGCTGCACACGCCCGGCGACCTCCTCGGCAGTAGATTCGAGTCGCTTGCTCGTAAGGGCCAGCTTCTCATCCAGAGTTGCCCCCACGTCTGCAGACGGGCCCCCGACTGTGGCACCCTTCGGGATTGGTGCGGGAGCTGGTGCGGGAGCTGGTGCGGGCGTCCGCGCGCCGGTGGGCTTCGTGTCTTTCGCAGCCCCTTCGAGCGGCGGCAGAGCCAGTGCCTGGGCCATCACGCCGCTCTCGAAGCGCTCTGCCGCGCTGAGGGCTTCGTCAAGCTCTCGCTGCGCCGCCGCCCTCCTGGCAAAGAGCGCGGGAGCTTCGGTCTTGAGGGCCTCCATCTCGTCACGAAGCGCCGCGGTGAGCGCCTCATTCTCGGCCAGCTCCTTGCGCGCCGCGTCCACATCGACGAATTGCGTGCGCCGTAACCGTCGGGCCTCGGCGAGCGCATCCCGTGTCGCAAACAGCGCTGCCTGTAACGCGTCCTTCGTCGCCTGCTTCGAATACAGATCGCTCAGCTGTAGGAACAGCTCGTCGCCCAGCGTGTCGTTGCGCGCCTGGAGCGTCACCACGCGCTTCTCCGTCGCGATCAGCTGCTCGCGCGACCGTTGCAGCGCCGCCACCAGCGGCGGGTGGGATTGCTCGAGCTCGGACGCCTCCGCTTCGAGGGCTGCGAGCAGCTGCTCGCCCTGGAGAAGCTGAGAGCTCGTGCGCTGCTTGGACGCGCTGAGCGAGCTGACGCGCTCGCGGGCGGCCTCGAGGCTCGCGAGCTGTGCCGCAGCCTCCGCCTCCTCGGCCACGAGCGCCGTCTCGAGCGCCGCCTGCTGCTCCGCCAGCGACTGCTCCTCCTTGTCGAGACTGGCGGCCGCCTCGCGCAGCTCCGCGAGGCTCACCTCGAGCGCGGCGGTCGCATCGCGCCGCTCGACGATCTTGGCCGGCAGCGTGACCAGGTGGCGCTCGCACGCTGCACGCGCCTCCTCGAGCTCGTCGCGCCGCACCTCGAGCTCCGCGACGCCCTGCTCCTTCTCGAGGGCGCCACACTCCGCCTCGAGGGCCGCAAGCGCCGCCTCCGCAGCCTCCACCTCGACCTTCAAGGCACTAATGCGCTCCTCGTCGCTAGTCGCGTCCGCCACTCCGAGCCTGCTCATGAGGTAGCCGATCACCTCGCGCTGCTGCCGTTCCAGGTCGGTGGTTGGATGTGCGCCCATGATATTGGACAGATCGGCGTCGAAGGCGACGATGCCGACCGTCCTGCGCTTCGCCGCCACTGCCGACCCCAAACGACGTGGATGTGTCGGCGCGCTGAACAGCAGAGACGCCACCGCCGGTAGTGCGAACATCATCACGCGCATCTTCAGCAAAAAACAATTTAATCGCCGGGAATAATCAATTCAAACGGCCGTTCTACGTTTGGCCTCTCAACAACGGGCCTTCAGGCACAAACGGCACATGGTTGTGAACCCCGGCGAGCGCCCGTAGCGCTCCCAACTGCGGCGTAAAAACATATGAAAATAACGCTCCGAACCGAGAAAACCTTCCTCGTGATGTGTGATCAGAGGTGCTCCTCGTGGTTGGTCTGGATGGATACACGGCTGGTTGTTCTTTTGGTGTGACCTCGGCCGCATTGTGAACAACTTATGAATAACGAAACCAAAAGGCGAGCTGCGCTTCGTCTCAAAAGCGAATTGTGCGTGTGGCGGCGCCGCCTCATCATAACGCGACGAGGCCACACACCGACATTTTGAGGCGCCACCCATAGCCACGCATGCCGTCGAGCGTGGCGCTCGTCACGTTCACGACGCTGGCGATCCAGAGCGGCCACCCGGTGTGCAGGCTGGGCACCGCGCTTCCGGCACGCTGGCGATCAGCGGCACCCGTCGCGAGCGCGGCCAATCCGGATGAGTCGGACCAACAAAGTCCGCGAAAGGTCTCCGGTGAGGAGCGCATGAGTGAGGTGGAGCGCGCGCAGCAGGAGGCCATAAGCCTTGCGCGCATTGGGCCTTGGCAAATTTCCGCTGTGGCGGCACTCGAGAAGGCGCGGAACGCCGCAAAGGCTGCGCTCGGCGCCTTTGCGCAGGAGCGCGATGCGGCGGCCGCGCGGGCGGAGATGGCAGAGGCGGAGGCGGCGAAGGCTTTGGACGAGGCGGCGCAGGCGAAGGCGTTGAACGCCGAGAAGGCGGCTGCGGCGCAGTTGGCAGAGGAGCAGGCGGCAGCCGCTCTCGCGGAGCGCAACGAGGCAGTGGCGCGCGCCGCGGCGGCCGAGGTGGCCGCGGAAGATGCGATGGAGAGAGCTCGGCGCTCCAAGGTGAGCGAGGACGCGACGAGGATCTCGTCGACGTTCATCAAGGACGCGGCGATCGCGGCGGCGAATGCAGAGAAGGTGTCCGCCATCATCAAGGCGCAGACCGACAAGGCCAAAGGGATCCTCGAGGCAACGATCGCCAAGGCCAATGCGGAGGCCGACGCGGCGGAGGCGCGCCGCGCGCAGGAGAGCCTCAAAAAGCGAGCACTGAGCGCCGAGATCGAGGCGAAGCGGGCGGCGGAGGCGGCGGCAGCGGCCGAGGCCAGGGCGCGGCGCGAGGCCGCCGCTGCCGCCATCGCCGAGGCTGCGGCCGCCGACGCCCAGCAGCGCTCAGTCAAGGCAGCTGCAGCCGCGACGGCGGAGGCACAGGCGGCGGAGCAGGCGAGGGCGGAGAAGGAGGCGGCGGTGGCACAGGCGCAAGCCGAGGTGGCGCAGGCGACGGCGGCGCGCGAGGCTGCAGCCGCTGCAGGCGCCGCCGCGACGGCACGTGCGGTCGAGGCAGAGAAGGCCGCATCGCTCACGTCCATCTCGCTCGATCAGACGCGCAAGGAGCTCGCCGACGCCAAGGCGGAGCTGAGCGAGGGCATCCAGTTCGCGGCGGAGCGGGTGACGGAGCTGGACAACGCGCTCGAGTTTGCGCAGGACAAGCTGCGGAAGACGGAACGCACCCTTGAGCAGGCGGCGACCGAAGCGCAGAAGGCACAGCGGGCGGCGGAGGAGGCCGCAGCTCGAGCCGAGCTTGAAGCGGCGCTAAAGGCGCGGGAGGCGGAGGAGGCCAAGCTGATCGCCCAAGGCGAGGCTCAGGCAGCGGCGCTGGCGCAGGCGGAGAAGGCGGCGGCGCTCGCAGCGGCGGCGGCCGAGGTAGCCGCGATCCGTGCGGAGATGAACAAAGCCACCGAGGCACGTGTCTTGTCGGCGGAGCAAGCGGCGGCGGAGGCAGCACGCGCGGCGGCGGCGGAGGCAGCACGCGCGGCGGCGGAGCGGGCAGCGGCGACGAGCGAGGCGGCCCTCGAAGCGACAGCACAGCAGCTGACGGAGATTGAGAAGGAGCTGTTGCGCGCGCGCCAATCCAAGGCCGACAAGGAGGCTGCGGCCGAGGCGGCGAGCCGAGAGGCGTTCAGGGCGCGTGCGGAGCGTGATGCGTCGTCTGCGCAAGCGGCGAAGGCGGAGCGGGCGGCGGCGGAGGCGCTGGCGCGCGTAGCCCAGGCCAAGGCCGAGAAGGAGGCAGCAGTCGAGGCGGCGGGCGAGCGCACGAAGGTAGCCGAGGGCGTTGCGGCGGTGGCGCGGTCTGAGCGGGACGCGGCGACGGCGCGTGCGAAGACGGTGGAGGAGCAAGCAGCTGCGGAGATTGCCCGGACGAGAGCCGACAAGGAAGCGGCGATTAGTGCGGCGGCGGCGCGCACGAGGACGGTCGAGGAGCGGGCAGCGGCCGCGATCGCCAGGACGCAAGCCGACAAGGAAGCAGCGGTGGAGGCGGCGGCGGTGGAGGCGGCGGCGGCGGCGGCGCAGGCGGCCGAGGCGTTTGCTGCGAGCGCCTCCTCAGACGCTCGCGCGACCGCTGCCGAGCGAGCCGCCGCCGCCGCCGCCGCGCGCGCGACGGCAGCTCAGCAGGAAAAGGAGGAGGCGGTGCGCTCGGCGAATGCGCAGAAGCTCGCCGCGATCAGAGTGGCGGAGGTGGAGGCGGCAAGGGCGAGGGACGAGGCGGCGAGCGCGCTCGCGGCACGCGATGAGGCGCGGCGGGTGGCGAGGGGGGCGGAGGAGGTGGCCGCAGCGGCCAAGGCCAAGGCCGAGCAGGCGCAGCGTGAGCGCGAGATGGCGGTCGGCGAGGCGCAAGCAGAGGCGGCGGCGGCGCAGCGCGCGGCGGCGCAGGCACAGGCGGAGCGCGACGCGACGGCGATGGAGGCGCGCCGGGCGGCGGAGGCGGCGGAGGCGGCGATCGTCCAGGAACGCGCTCTGTCCCAAGCCGAGCGCGATGCCGCGGCGGCTGAGGCGCGCCGGGTGCGGGAGGCGGCGGAGGCAGCGATTGTCAAGGAGCGAGCGGAGAGGGAGGCTGCGATCCGGGCCGCCACCTCGCAAACGTCGAGGGCGGAGGCGGAGGCGGAGGCGGCAAAGGCGGAGCGGGATGCGGCTTCGATGCAAGCAGCACGCGCGCAGAGTGTTGCTGCGGCGGCGTCCAAGGCGGCGGCCGAGGCCCTCTCAGCGAGCGAATCTGCCGAGCGAGCCGCCGCCGCCGCCGCCGCGCGCGCGACGGCAGCTCGTCAAGAAAAGGAGGAAGCGGTGCGCTCGGCGAATGCGGAGAAGCTCGCCGCAATCAGGGCAGCGGAGGCGGAGGCGGCAAGGGCGAAGGACGAGGCAGTCCAAGCTCTCAAGGTGCGCGACGAGGCGCGGCGCGCGGCGGCGGCGGCCGAGCTAGCGGCGCGCGAGGCCGACACGCAGACCCAACGTGTGACGCGCGAAAAGGTGGCGGCGGTCGGCGAGGCGCAAGCAGAGGCGGCGGCGGCGCAGCGCGCGGCGGCGCAGGCACAAGCGGAGCGCGACGCGACGGCGATGGAGGCGCGCCGGGCGGCGGAGGCGGCGGAGGCGGCGATCGTCCAGGAACGCGCTCTGTCCCAAGCCGAGCGCGATGCCGCGGCGGCTGAGGCGCGCCGGGTGCGGGAGGCGGCGGAGGCAGCGATTGTCAAGGAGCGAGCGGAGAGGGAGGCTGCGATCCGGGCCGCCACCTCGCAAACGTCGAGGGCGGAGGCGGAGGCGGAGGCGGCAAAGGCGGCCGCGGCCGAGGCGGAGGCCAAAGCGCAGGCGGAAGCCGAGGCGGCCGCGGCGGCCGAGGCGGCGGCTGCCAAGTCTGCCCAGACGGCGGCCGAGGCGGTTGCTGCTGCGGAGACGGAGGCAGCGGCGGCGGAGCAGGCGAGGGCGGAGAAGGAGGCGGCGGTGGCGCAGGCGCGATCTGAGGTGGCGCAGGCGACGGCGGCGCGCGAGGCGGCGCTGCGAGTGGCTGCTCAGAGCGACGCGAGCGCCGTGGCGGCGTCCATCTCGCTCGATAAGACGCGCAAGGAGCTCGCCGACGCCAAGGCGGAGCTGAGCGAGGGCATCCAGTTCGCGGCGGAGCGGGTGTCGGAGCTGGACAACGCGCTCGAGTTTGCGCAGAATGACCTCCGGAGGAAGGAGATGGAGCTGCAGAAGCAGACGCGGGACGCGGCCAGTGCGGAGGAGCGTGCGGCGGCCGAGGCGGCGGCGGCTGCCGCGGCGCAGGTGGAGGCGGCTGCGGCTGCCAAGGCGGCGGCCGAGGCCCAAGCCATCGCCGAGTTGGAAGCCAAGGAGGCGGCTGTGGCACGGGCACAGGCGGCAGCTGCGGCCGAGGCGCGCGACGTGTCCGACAAGCAGGCGGCCGCCGAGGCCGCGCGCGCGGCGGCGGCCGACGCGGCACGCGCAGTGGCCGAGATGACGGCCAGGGAAGCCGCGGCCGCTCTGGAGCTCACCGAGCAGAAGCTCAAGGCGACCCAAGCGGGGGCGACTGCCGCGCGGCAGGAGGCAACCCAAGCGCTCAAGGTGCGCGACGAGGCGCGGCGCGCGGCGGCGGCGGCCGAGCTAGCGGCGCGCAAGGCCGACAATCAGGCTCAACGCGCGACGCGCGAAAAGGCGGCCGCGGTGGAGGCCGCGCAGGTGGAGGTGAGCTCGGCGCTGCAGCTCAAGGCTCAGGCGCAGGCGGAGCGCGACGCCTCCCTCCAACGCGCCGTCGAGGCTGAGCGAGAGGCTCTCGAGGCAGCCGCCCGTGCACAGGCAGCGAATGCCGAGCGCGAGGCGGCGGTACAGTCCGCGAATGAGGAGAAGCTCGCAAAGATCCGCGAGGCGAACCTGATCGCGGCGAGTGCGCGCGAGCAAGCGGCGCAGGCGGCCGCGGCGCGCGATCAGGCATCGTCCCGGGCGGCATCGGCGGAGGCGTCGGCGGCGAGCGCCACGGCGAGAGCGCGCCGAGCGACCGAGGAGAAGGAGGCGGCCGTACGTGCGGCGCAGGAGGTGGCGGGGAGGGCGCAGGGCGAGGCGACCCGCGCGCTCGCGGCGCGTGACGCATCCGCAGCGCGTGCGGCGTCGGCCGAGGCGGCGGCGGCACGCGCAGCAGAGGAGCGGCAGAGGGCGGAGGCGGAGGCGGCGACGGCGCAGGCGGAGAAGGAGGCGGCGGTACGCGCCGCCGAGGACGAAAAGGCGCGTGCCCTCGCGGAGAAGGCCAGCGCCCTCGCAGCCGCGGCCGACGCCTACGAACAACGCGACGCATCGAGCGTGTGGGCAGGCACGGCGACCCTATCAGCCATCGAATGATTGGATTGCGTTTGATTGCCTCTGATTGCCTCTGATTGCCTCTGATTGCCTCCGTGTGGGCAGGCACGGCGACCCAATCAGCCATCGAATGATTGGATTGCGTTTGATTGCCTCTGATTGCCACTGATTGCCTCCGTGTGGGCAGGCACGGCGACCCAATCGGCCGTCGAAGCCGCCAAAGAGTTAGCGCGCGCTCTCGAGGCCCGAGATCGCGTGGAGGAGGTCAAGACGCGCGAGATTCGCGAGATCGAGGAGGCCAAAAGCCGAGCACTCGAGGCCCGCGACGCTTCGTCTGCCCTGGCCGCCGAGGCGCAGAGCTCCGCGGTAGCTGCGGCGCTCGAGATGGCGCGCGCGCTCGCGGACAAGTCGAATGCGTACACGAAGGCCCTCGGGCTCGAGGCCGCGCTCGCGACGGCGCGTGCGGAGCGCGATCAGGCGCGCGCCGAGCGGACCGAGCTGCTCGCCAGGTGCGAGGCGGCGCTCCAGCGGGCTGCGCCTGGCATGCAAGTGCTCACCACGGCGCCCTCGTCTCCCCACAGGTGCGAGGCGGCGCTCCAGCGGGCCGAGACGGCCGAAGGGGCGCTCAAGACGACGCTCGGCGCGCTCGAGGCGACGGAGGGGGCGCTCGAGACGACGCGCGCGACGCTGAGCGACACGCGCTCGGCGCTGGCCACGTGCGAGCGCGAGCTGCGTGAGCTGCGAGCCGAGAAGGAGGCGGAGGCGGGAGCGGCGGCGACGGCGGCGGCGGCGGCGGCGGTGCGAACCACGGTCATGCCGCAGAGCCTGACGGTTACGGATCTCCGTGCTGAGCTCGCGAAGCGCGGGTTGCCGACGCAGGGCAAGAAGGGGGAGCTGGTGGCGCGCCTCGAGGAGGCGATCGCGACGCATGATGCGACGCACGACGGGCTGAAGGCGGCATGGTGACGCGCGAGTGGCGTGTTCACACGGGCGCGTTCACACGGGGGCATGTGCATGCTCGCATGTGCATTCTAGTACGTTGGGATCCAACATGAGTAAGGCCGTTGGTAGCTGACTGCTGAGAGATGAAATGAGCGGCGGCGTGCATATCCATACGAACAGGAGCACATCTGCCATGAGTCATGTCTCTTGTCCGATGAGGCATGCGAACCGAGCGGATCTCAACATGTCCGGATTCGCGACGAATGCGTGTCGTGCAGCTGCACGTCGTCTCGACACGTCGTCGCGGCGACAGGGCGAGCGGGGGCGGTAGACGTTCCGCTTTCGGAGTTCACCGTAATCACGCAACTACGAGAAACGAAGTGTACTCTGTTTGTGTAAAACGTGAACACCCGTACACTCAGCCCGGACGCAGGCGTGGAGCCCGCATCGCCGGTACCGACACAGCTCAAGTTGAGCCACCTGGCAGACGTCCTCAGCCGGCATATCTTCCGTTCAATCCCACGTCGGCGCCACGGGCAGATAGCCCACGCTGAGCGCACCCACCGCCCGCGCGACGGGCGGGAGCATGGCCGTGCTCGCCTGCAGCGCCTCGAGCACGGCACGACGCTCCTCGGCTTCAGGGAGCACGAGCATCGCCGCCGCCGCGCCGCCGCCGCTGAGGCCGGCCAGCGCGGCACTCTCGCGGGCCGTCGCGGGCCCGACGGCATACAGGACCTTGATCGCATCGGACACACGGGCGCCGCCTCGGGCGCCGCCCCGGGCGCCGTCTCGGGCGCCGGTGGCGAGTAGGCCCGAGCAACGCCTTGACGCACCTGGGGCTGCCGCCAGGTTGGTCGCGAGGGTGACGTAGGCACTGAGCAGCACGATGTGTATGGTGGGCGACAGGTCGGTTGCACTCGCGGCGACGGCAAAGCGGCGGATGGGTGCACACGTCACCTCATCTTCCAGTGTGCGAAGGATGTGATCTGCCAACACGGCGCCCGCGCTGTAGCATCCGAAGAGGTCGGTGTCGTGGTCGTCCTCGTCATAGGCGTCCCCAGCCGAGGCGCCACCGCCCACGTCGCCCCCGTCGCCACCAGCCTCTGCACCAGCCTCTGCACCAGCCTCTGCACCAGCCTGGGCGACGCGTCTCTCGCATCGGAGGGCGTGCTTGAGGAGCTGGATCTGGCAGTCGAGCTCAGGCGGCGCGCGGTCGTCGAACCAGAGCGGCACAGGCCGCCGACGAGGGACGAGGAGCGATGGGCCATCAGACGCGACGGAGCCCGGAGCGGCCAGGGCACTCAGCGAGCCGCCCTCATCGCTCATGCTGCAAGTGCCACCGAAGGTCATGACGTGGAGACGAGATACACTCTCGCCGTCGCGACGAGATACACTCTCGCCGTCGAGACGAGATACACTCTCGCCGTCGAGACGAGATACACTCTCGCCGTCGAGACGCGTCGCCCCGAGCGTGGCAAAGCAACGGCTGCACCTGAGCGGCGCCCAAGTCGACGCGACTTGAGACCCCGCCGCGTGCCGATAGCATGCAGGTTCGTCAAAGCGGCTGTCGACGTCGACGGCGGCGGCGGACGGCGGCGGCGGCGGTGCGGGTAGGTGGAGTGTATGTGTTCCGAGATAGCAGACAGCGCCGCCGCTGCCTGATGGCACCGTGGCCACGGGCTCTGTGCACATCGGCTCCAGCCCCGCGCCCGCCGCCTGGCCGGTGTGCGCCGCCGCCTCCGTCGCCGCCACGACCTCCGTCGCCGACGCCACGACCTCCGCCGCCGCCGCCACGACCTCCTCCGCCGCCGCGACCTCCGCGACCAGAGCGTCGACTTCGAGGATGGGCGCGACGGTGGCCTCGGTCGCCTCCGACGGGGCCTCCGGTGGGAAGACGCACCGCCAATCGAAGTCCATCTCCTCGCAACACTGCATGAAATCAACCAACGCGGACACGTCGACGTCGGGCAACGAGCGAGCCTCCGCCAGCCAGAGCAGCGGCGGCGCATCGCAGTGGCGGCACGCGAGCGCGACGTGGCGGAGGACGGCGCGCTCGCGCCGACGCTGCACCGCCGCACGGTAGTACAGCCCCGCCTCCTCGCGCAGCTGCTGCGACGCGCGCCCGTCGTCGAGTGCCGCATCCAAGAGAAGCGCGCCACCGGCGGATCTGCCAGCCTCGCACACCGAAGGCTGGGCGCGGCCGGCGGTGCGCGCCGCCTCGGGCGCGAGCGGCAGCCGTACGTACGCGTACCCATCGCTCACCGTGCACGACAGCGCCGTCGCGTGTGGACTAATGTCGAGCGGCTCGCCAACGTCAAGCCGCAGGCAGCACGTGCGAGGCACCTCGTCTTCAGCGGCTGCGCTGCTCGCAAGCCAGCAGCTGAGCACGACGACGCTGCCATGTGTCGATGCCTCGGCGTGCACGAGACGCGTGCCGCCCCTGCCCCAAGCCGAGAGCGAGAAGCACCGGATGTGCGGCAGCCGCTCGAGAACAAAGGCGACCGGCTCAGCGGAGGCGGCAGCAGCGGAGGTGGCGTCCGCGGAATCCGCAGCGCTGCACGTCCAGCTCTCCACGTCCAGCAGGTACTGAGGCACCGGCGCAGAATGCGATTGGCGGCGGCGGCGCTTCGGTGGCGGGAAGCGGCACGGTGGAGCGCAAGCGCAGTCGAGCATTTTCTGTAAGCGTTCACAGGAATAAACGATTCAAATCCCAGCCGCAGCGCTACTCAAACGCTGAGTCGCCGAGCCACGGGTCGTGTCGTCGAGAGACGACACATCTTGATTTCACGAACAAAAGTGTGATACAAAAGATTTTCCGCGCCAACGTCCACACATGTCGCGAGCCTCGCGTGATTGGAATTACCACGGCTCGGTGACCGAGCATCAGATTCCCGACTATCGCCGGCAGGCTGCCGTGGCGAGCAGCCGTGGCGTCGCGAGCAGCCGCGAAAGCAGCCGCAGCGCGAGCCGCCTGGAAGGTGACGGCAGCGCGTTGTCGTCCGCCTCGTCGAGCCGCCATCAGCATGGCCTGCCACCCCAGGGACCGCCGGCGGCGGGGCCGCCGCCGCAGCTGCCGCGGCCGCACTCGCCCACAACAGCTCGCCCGCCGCTCTCGGACTCGCAGGCCGCGCTCTATACGGCGCTCTTTGGCGTGCAGCCGCCGTCCCGCTCGGCGCCGTCATCGCCGTCCTCGAGGGCGCCGGCGACGCCGGCGACGCCGGAGGCCGCCGGCGACGGCCCATCGCTGCCCGGTAACGAACAGGCCATACAGATCGAGCGCGCCGTGCGCAAGGCGATGCGCGGCGCTGCCATGGAGCGCCAACGGGCGGTCGACGCGGCGGTGGGCGCGGCGCGCGCGAAGCACGAAGAGGACTTGCGCGCGGCGCTCGCGCGGCTCGCGGACGAGCGCGAGGCGGCGGCCGCCGAGGCGACCGCGCGTGCCGAGGAGCACGCGGCGCGGGAGCGCGACAAGCTGCACCGCGAGGCAGCTCGCGAGCGGCAGCAGGCGGTGAGCCGGGCAGTCGAGGCGTCGGAGAAGGCGCGCGAGGCGGAGTGGCGTAAGGAGGCGGAGCGGCTGCATGCAGAGGCGGAGGCACGGCTCGAGGCGGCCCATCGGGACAAGGAGGCCGCCATCCGGCGCGTGCAGCGCGCCAAGGACGCGGCGGTGAGCGAGGCGCTCAAGACGGCGCGCGAGAAGGTCAAGGCAGCGGAGTTACTCGCGGAGAAGAGCGTCGAGGAGGAGCGAGAGCGCGCTGCGGCTGCCGAGCGCCTCGCGCGCCGCCAGGCGTCGAGCAAGGTGGAGCTGTCCGTGAAGCAGACCCTCTCCGAGGCCGAGCAGCTCAAGGAGATGGCGGTGGCCGCCGCGAGATCGGAGCTCGCCAAGGAGCATAGGCAGGCGCTCGATGCGCTTCGGGCGAGCTTCGAGGTGGAGCGGCAGCAGCTGCGTACCGAGGCGGCCGATCGCGAGCAGGAGGCCCACCGGCGGGCCGACGAGCGCCTCGCCGCGGCCGACGAGCGACACGCGGCCGCCCGGCGCGAGCTCGAGTCCTCGCACGCGGCGGCGCTCGGCGCACTGCGCGCAGAGCACGCGGCGGAGCTCAATACGGTCCGCGTAGAGGCGGTGCGGGGGGCGCGCGAGGAGGCAGGGAGGGAGCTCGAGGCGAAGGTGACGGCCGCGGTGGACGCGGCGCAGAAGGCGGCGGAGCGGGAGAAGCGCGCGGCGCTGCGCAGCACAGCGGCCGAGGCGGAGAAGGCCCTCAAACGTGTCCTCGAGGCCGCTGCCGTGCAGCAGGCGAAGGCGGTCGCGGACGCGCGCCGGCAATTTGAAGAGGAGCTGCTAGGCGAGGACTGACGACGAGAGACGAGGAGAGCTGGCGGATAGCACGATGCAACCACACGCGCAGCGCTCCGATGGGTCGTAGTAGCATGCAGAAGTACGATCTTCACGTAGTCAGGTCAAACGCAGCATGCCCCCAGTCCCACGTTGGCGCAACAGCAGCAGCGGCGGCGGCGGTGGCGGCGGCGCTGCTGCGCGCGGCGCTGGGGTCCTGTTGACACGACGCCCGACACGGCGCCCACATTCCAAATGGGGAAACTCAACGACCACCTCTTCACAGTCGACTGCGCCACGCCGCTCTCACCGATGGCTGCCTTCGCCATCGCCCTCGCTATCACCGAGACTTTGTGGCAACTCTCTGTGGCCTTCCGGAGGACGTTCGACAGCAGCAGGCGGGACAGCAACAGTGGGACAGGAACAGCGAGCTGCGAGGCAGCCGCCGTAGGGTATGGGCTAGCGCCTACCACCTACCAGCTACCTTTCTGATTGCCCATGCGGAAGTCACAAGTATGCGTTGAGCAAATTTGTGAGGTCCCGGAGTCGAATGCGCGCCGTGTGACGTCACGGTCAGATCTCGAATGGTCAGCGAGAAATGGCTAATGCGAATGAAGTTGAAGAACGGCCGGGCCGCTGTGACTTGTGTAAATAATCACAATGACGCCGCCAACTAGAGCTTCGAACCTGTCAAACATCGCTACAACTCACCAGACGCAGCTCCTTCATTTCGTGGCTTTTCAGCTCACAGACGACAGAGCTTACGCGTTTAGCAACACCATTAGCATGGCACGACAGGAGAGTCTCCGTGCACGAGCAGGGCTAAGGAATCGACGCGCACGCGACTGGAGCGATCGTGGCTGGTGCGATGTAGCAGCTCGAGGTAGCAAGCCGACTCTCCGGCGAGCACGGTGGCACTTGTGTGGTTGGAGAAGTTGAAGAGGGATGCAATAAAGAGAGTGTGTGCCGTCATTGTGACCGTCTCACGAGAGTCAAGACCCCATTCCGGTAGGCGACGTGCATCCCCGTCCAGCCTCGGAAACGGCAGCGCCACGGAGCGCAAGAATTTGGAATACCAAGGCTTGCATGCGCATCCGCCCCGGCAGATGACGTGGAGCTCGCCCATTCCTTGGGAGGTCGAGACGAGATAACCCAGCCGCACGCGCACGTGCTGGTAGCACGAGCCCTTTACGCCCGCATGCAGTTCCGTCATCGGCACGCCTGCAGGCAGTTTCGTCACAGGCACGCCTGCAGGCAGGCCGGCTCGACTATGGGCTCGACCCTCGCTCTCCACGTGCAAATTGATTGGTCCGATGGTGAGCCGATCACCGACGCTCGTGGACGAGTAGCCTAGCTTCTTGACACCCTTGGCCTTGCCATCATCCTGCAAGACGAAGCCGCTCTGAGAGCGCACGGGCAGTTCGTCTGCCGAGCTGAAGCAGAGCTCTGGAAAGTGGCTCTTGCCGGAGCTCCTATTGCTGGCACTTCCCTCCTGATTCGAAGGTACATCCTCGCTGGGCTCTTCCGTATCACGTATAAACCCCTGCCTCTCAAGACGTCGCGTGATGCATTGCGCTGCCAGTGCACCAATAAGCTCGTGCCCCATGCCGTTGGGGTGATGATCAGTCCTCCCGGAGGGCGTCTTCGCGTATACATCTCTGACGTGAAAGCCAAGAGATGCCATCGCCGAAGGTACATCTATCAAGTCGATGCCAAGGGCCCTGGCAAGTCCTCTCAATTCCTTCAACATAGCTGGCTGTTCTTCTACGACTTGAGGCTTCAGCCAGACCACAAACGTGATGGCAGCAGTTGGTTGCACTTCGCGGACAGCTGCGGTCGTCATATTCAAGGATGAGAACAAATCCATTGAATACCTGTTCTGAAGAACTTCGAGAATCACAACATCAGGGTGCTTCGGGAGGAGCTGGTTCATGCAATCGAAGAAGAATGAGGCTTCGACAGCGTTCTTCTGGTAAATATTGGTCTGCATTGCTATGCCTCGTGGTCGCATTGCAGCAGCAAGTGCATCGTGGGCGTGCCGGCCCCAGGAGAGAGGCATTGAACAGCGCATCGAGGGCGAGAGCGCTCCACAGCCGGCCGTTGTGCTGCTGCCTAATACGCCAATCGTTAGTTTGGACAAGCGACGGCTCCGATGGCGTGCGAATTTCCACCACGTCTCAGCCGAGGGTGGACTTACGCACGCTTCCTCGAGCGAGGCTAGACGACTGAGCGTAGAGCTGGGCAAAGCAGGAGAAGTCCTGGATGTAGATTCGTGCACGCCTACAGACTGGCCGGCGTCGTTCAGATAGGAGGTATGGCCGTCACTGGAAGACACGAGCGATATCTTCACCATCCCACACGGCTCTACTTCAGTCAGCGACAGCCACAACACGAACACCTCAAGAACGCGAGCGAGCGTGTATCGCACAACCACATAATAGGTACCAAAAAAGGGATCTGGTGAATGAAATGCATGCAACTTTGGCAGGCGCGCTCCGTGCACCAGCGTGTCCCCAGACGCTCATCTAAACGCTCATCTTCGGCCGACCGAAGGCCACACACCGGCCCAAGGCAACGCACGCGTGAGCGCCAAGGGGTGAGCGCGTAGTGAGCGCGGGCATGTACTCCCCCACCCCTCATATCATGTTAGGGGGCGGAGGAGCGCGGGCACTTAGAATTGTACTCCCCCACCCCTTTCCGACGTATAGTTAAGGGAGGTGTGGTGAGCGCGGGGGGACCGCGAAGAAACTGACTGACTGACTGGTCCCCCCGGCCCCGGCAAGCCACAGCAGGATCATCGGCGGATCGGCCAGTGGGCTTTTCCAAGCATGTGTTGACCGAGGGAGATACCTTCTCGGATTTTCACTCCGGCTCACAGCCGTTCACACCAGGAGCTTTCCAAGCAACTTCGATCCCGCACACGTCGCTTATGTCGAGAGTGCTTATGTGCACGCCTGCGCGCCTATGCCGATTCGCGGTGCTCTGCACGTGCGTGACTATGTCGAGTGCGCTTCGGCAGATGCGGCCCGCGGCGTCCCGTTCAGCGTGCGCGGCGCGGTCGCCGTCCATTCGCATGAAGGATTTTTGGAAGGAGCAGATGAAGGAGACGGCGGCGCAAGAGGTGTGGCAGTCCCGCGAGGAGTTCGCGCGCGGCTCGTTCCGTGCGCTGATCAGCTTCAAGGAGGATGCGCGCGAGACGGCCGAGAAGCGCGCCGCGCGCCGTCAGGAGGGCAAGTCGTCCGAGGGCGAGGCGACCAAGTCCGCGTTTGTGGCCTCGGCGGCGGCAGTGCTGCTCGGCGCGACGTTGCTGCGGTTCGGCGGGCGCGCGGCGCTCGTGTCGGCTTTGGGTCTGGACATCGTGGCGGACCTAGGCATCGGCGATCAGATCGACCAGGTCCTGCTGTACGCCGAGCAGGCCGGCGGTTGGACGGTCGTCGCCTTCATCGGCGCGTGGATGATCGCCAAGGTCTTTCTGATCGACGTGATTGCGATCGCGCTCGCGTTCTCTTCGGGGATCCTCTTCGGCGGCGTGCTTGAGGGCGCGCTCATCTCGGCCGTGGGCGCCACCCTCGGCTCGCTCATTGCGCTCTCGCTCTCGCGCGGCCTGCTGCAGGAGCGTGTCGCGGGATTCATTCAGAAGCGTCCGGTGGCGCGCGGTCTCGCGAAGGTGGTCGAGGCGGATGGCTTCAAGACGGTCTTCGTGCTCCGCCTCTCTCCCGTCCTACCCATCCCCACAGGCTCGTACCCCTACATCTACGGAACCTCCAAGCTCAGCCCCCTCACCTTCGCCGCGGGCTACTTTCTCGGCTCTCTCAAGCCATACTTACTCGATGCGTACCTGGGCGTGCTTTCCAAGCAGGTGCGGGCGGGCGCGCCCCCTGAGTGCTTTCCCACGAGTGCTTGACCCTTGAGTGCCCCCTGAGTGCTTGCCCCCCGAGTGCCACTGAGTGCCACTGAGTGCCCCCGAGTGCCACTGAGTGCCCCCGAGTGCCGTCGATTGCTAATGATCGGCGCCCCTCGCCACCGTGTGCGCTCGGTGGTTCCCACAGATCTTGGACGGCGCCTCTCTGGACGACTCGAAAGACGTCTTGCTGCTGGTCGGGTTGGGGGCTCTCGTGCTTGTCGGCGTCTTCGCGACAGAACTCGCGAATGAGAGCTGGGATCTCGTGCAGGCGAGTCTCGTCAATTGCCACTGATTGCGACTGATTGCGACTGATTGCGACTGATTGCGACTGAGAGCTGGGATCTCGTGCAGGCGGAGGTGAAGGCGGACCAGGCGGAACGCGAGCGGCTAGAGGCCGAGGGAGTCGCGGGCGCGTTGGTCGTCGAGGCCGACGAGCGCTGGAACGGGATGCTCGGCCCGCTCAACACGTCGAGCGTGCTCGACGCCGTGGTGGGGATTGTGCCCAACACGGCGCGCGACGAGCTCGCCGAGGTGTGGACCCAGTGCCGCGCGTTTTGCGACGAGCAGTGGACCCCGGCGGTGGTGCAGGCGGTGGCTCGCAAGCGGCTCGAGCTCGAGCGACAGGAGAAGGTCAAGACGATGCTGGCGACGCTGGCACAAGGAGGCAAGGCGGAGCGTTCATTGCTCGACGAATTGCGAGCTCCATTGCCGAAACTTGAGGAGCAGCCGCCGAGCGCCGCCGATCTCGCGAGCCTCAGCCGGATGGCTCGGTGGACCCTCGCTGCCGAGGGGCCCTGGCGCGAGCTCACCTCGGCCCTACTCTTCAGCTTCGCACTCGCAGCCTCTGCGCGGCAGCGGTGGGACAAGTACCCTCAGAGCTATGAAGAACTTGAGCAGCTTGTGGACTCGTTTGTGGTCGCGGCCGACTTGGGCGGCGCCGCGGGCGCTGCACCCGCCGCGCCGCTCGCGCTAGTCGCGTCTGTCGCAGCGCGTCCGGCGACCCCTCAGGCTCGTGCGCCCGTGCGCTCGCTTGAGGAGCTTGCCAAGGAGCGCGAGGCCGTCAACGAGCGCCTCGCTGCGGTGGATGAGCGGCTGCGTCAAGTGGAGGCTGCTGAGAAGGCGCTCAAGGAGAGTGTGTCGCCACAGAAGTAGCTTTGACGGTTTAACTTCGCCATTAACTTTGCCATAGAAAGTTACTTTGACGCATGACGGCCATAAAAAGCCGACGCAGAACATGCGCAGAACATGCGCAGAACATGCCCCACAAGAGGTCAGGACCGGAAGATGCTATTATAGAGCCATCCCTGGGGGAATGCATGCGCGCAGTGAGCGCCTCCCACGGCCACGCACGCCTTTTCGGGGCTTGTGGGTGTGTGGCTGACCGAGAGGGTCCTGAAACGAATGGAGTAGAATGCATGCGCGCGATAGGTATCGAACTTCAGCATTCTCGACAAGGGTGCTGAGGAGTTGTGGCGCACGCATGTTCTGTGTCGGCACGGACGGCCGCTGCGAGCGCGCATCCCCCGCAGATTGTATCAAGTACATCTCGTGGGGAGTTTCTTGCCGCCAGTCAGCAACAGGTCACCTTGACCTTGACATATCAGTCACGTGCAGCCGTCTTTGCGAGCAAAAGGGCGCCTGGGGCAGCCGTTGGGAGTGCCTTAATCCAAGCTGCAAGACGTGCGGCGGCTGCAGACCCGCTAGCCCCCCCCCACCTCCATCGCCGCCGTCGCCACCACCTCCTCCAGACCCTCCGCCCAAGCCACGGCCACCTCCCAAACCATCACCACACCCACTCGCACCGCTGGCAGATGTGCCGCCGCCACCACCACCGCCACCACCACCACCGCCGCCGCCTCCGCGGCCGTCCCACCTGCCACCGCCGCAGCCGTCGCCGCCACCGCCGCCACCGCCGCCACCACCGTCGGCCCCACCTTCACCAGCCCCACGGGCCGCCCACGTTCTCATGCGTGAGGTGGCGATCAAGACAGTGCGAGTCTTCGTGGTGTACGCCGTGGCGGCGCTGCCAGTGCTGGCGTGCCTCGGGGTGGGCCTCAAGGTGCTCTTCTGGTACTATCTCAAGGATGACGAGGTCCACGTGGAGCCGAGGGAGAGGCGCGGTGCACGACGGACGGGCAAGCGCTCACACGGGCACTCAGAGGGCGGAGGGGTCCTTGCCACCAGCATCGACTATCAGAGCGCCGTAATGAGCGCCGGCACGGACGACGAGTACGAGTCGGATGAGGAAGAGGCGCGACAACTTGAGGCGCGGCGAGCTGAGAAGGGAAGGAGCCTGGAGAAGCATGAGAAGAAGAAGGGTGGGCGCGGAAGGGCAAACTGTCGTCATGTTTGAGATGGGGCCGGGCTGGCCCGCCCGGACCCCGGTGCGACGTGCGTCCGTCTGCACAATCGTCTGGTGCCGCGACGATTCCCAGATCTGGCGCGCGGAGGTTAGATACGTTACAGTGTGCGATATGTGCCTAGCGTGGGCGCGGAAATCACCGTAAGCATCTCACACACCCGGCTCGGCTCACCGGTGCCGCTCATATGCTTTCTACATCGATTCACTTCTAGGTCGACTTCTAGGTGTCGCAGCCGCTCGCCTCACCTAGAACGCATCAAGGCAGGCGTCTCGCGTCTCACATGCCTCGGCACGCTGCAGCCGACGAGCCTTCCTTGGCCATTCGAGCTCTACAGGCGGAACGTGACGAGTGCGCGCCTACGCAAGCTACTCAGGACAGTACCAACGAAAGGATTCGGCTCGCGCGAAACTGAAGTTGCAGGCTTGGGCGCCATGTTGGGCGCACGTGTGCGAGGCAGTGGCGGCTCCTCAGTGCTAGTCCTACTCGTCGCTGCGTTCCATGCTTCCCACACACTTGAGAGACTCTCCTCTTGCACGAAGTTGTCGGTCGACTCGGTTGTTCGATCGGTGGGCGCCTCCTCTGTCTCCGCCTCGCTGGAATCGAGTGAGCTCACACGTAGAAGACTCGGTACGCCGATGGACGAGGTGATGCGTGATGCATGAAGGCTGCCGGCGGTCACGAGTCCGATCCCCCGGGTTTGGCACGCGGCCAGCAGCGCCAAGCTCCGAAGGCCGCTCACCTCGAGTCGCTGGAGGGCTGGCAGGGCGCCCTTTTTGGCGATCGCGCGCGAGAGGGCCGTGAGCGCGAGGTCGCCGTATGAGTTATATGAGAGGCAGAGGGTTCGCAGCCGCGGCATCGCCCCGCGCTTACGAAGCGCTTTCGCGAGCACCACGATGCCACCATCGCCAATCTCGTTCCAAACAAGTTCCAGGCGCTCGAGCTGCAGGCAGAGGGGTAGCACCACCGCCAGCCGCTCCGCCTCGTGGTCACCCCACCCGAGACGGTTGAAGTTGAGCGTGCGCACGCCGCCGAGCAGCTCGAAGATCGTACGTTGGAAAATGGGCGCCACGACCGTGTCGCGGTCGGCACCGTTGGTGTACCGCTTGTTCCCGTGCAGATGGTTGGCACAGAAGGCTAGAGGCTCCGCGGGCGCGGGTCGGTGTGCTCGGTTCTGCTCCGCCCGATCTGCCTTGCCGAGGTCGACCAGCTACGGAGCACGCACACACGGTTGCCATCCGGGCGTCATCGGGGCGTCATCGGGGCGTCATCGGGGCGTCATCGGGGCGTCATCCGGGCGTCATCGGGGCGTCATCCGGGCGTCATCGGGGCGTCATCCGGGCGTCATCAGGGCGTCATCGATGGCCATCAGAGGCACGTACCAGCGGCCAGTCGGAGCGCACGCTCGTGTTCGCAGCCTTGATCATATGGGAGAGCTCGTACCTAATTAGGGAGAGCTCGTATATAATTTGGGAGAGCTCGTATAAATTAGGGGACAATCAGAGCTCATCTGTGGCCCTCAGGGGCAATCAGAGCTCGCCACCTGAATCATTTGGGAGGCCTCGTACTCGAAGGTGCAATCAGGTGCAATCAGGTGCCATCAGGTGCCATCAGGTGCCATCAGGTGCAACCAGGTGCAACCAGGTGCAAGGAAGAGCTCGTACTCGAAGGTGCACCAGCCCTTATCGTGATAGCCGAGCTGCTCGCCACGCGCCGTCTCGGCACGAGAAGGCGGGGGTTCGCGGCGCCACGCGAACGCACGCCGGCGCTGGGTGATCTTGCCAGCGGACGGCGACGGCGCCAGCTTGGGCGCCTCAGTCGTGCCTGCGGACACGATGAACACTGTCGTGTGCTGGTGAGCATACCTGTGGGGAAGATATGGCGCCGTGGTGAGCACTTGCATGCGCCATCGTGTGCTGGTAAGCCGTGGTGAGCACTTGCATGCGCCATCGTGTGCTGGTGAGCGTCGTACCACAGATTAATACCCTTGAGCGATTTGCCGAAGATACGAGCTTGCTCCTCGGTGCGCGGGTGCTGGAAGAGCGAGCTAAAGTCAAAGAAGATGCCGAGGTCGCTCACGCCGCAGCGCGTAAACTCATCCCATCGCTGATCGAGCGCAGTCTTGAGGATGGCGAGGGTCTCACCGTGGGGATCTGGTTGGTCCTTCGTACGCCAATAGTGAGAGACGGCTATCAAGGGGATGGCGACCTGGCGCTGCCCGGAGCGACCGTGCGCCTCCTTGTAGATTTTGCGCAGCTCGGCCGCATCAATCGTCGCACCGGGCGGCAGCGGTGATCCGCGCTTGGGCAACAGCTGGCCGCGCCGTAGTGAGCGTACCCACGAGGCGCGTAGCAGCACGGTCGCCCTGCCGTCTGCCTCCTCGAGGCAGGCGAAGATGGCCTCCGGGTCGGTGAATTCGGAGCCGAGCGCCTCGCGCTCCTCGGCCGGCAGCGCACGCACACGCTTCAGCTCCGCCTCGATCACCTGCCGTGTCTCATCAGCCGGCACTGGTTGCCGTGTGACTAGGGTTGCCATACGCCCGCTCCGGATGATCGCTCCCGGGCTCAGCACCCACTCTTGTGCTCGCCCAAACTTCTTCTGCCACCGCCTCAGCTTCAAGGGCGCGCCGACGCTGCTATTGCTTCCGTGGCTGGGGGTCTGGATCACAATAGGTGGCCTCACTCGCCGGCCCGTCGGCTTAGTGGCGGTGGCATCTGTACGCAACGGCGGAGTGCTGGCGGTGGTGAGGACGGTTTTGGTACCAGTGTTCCCGCGACCCCTTGCGCTCCCGACCGACAATGTCAGCCTTTGACCCATGTCTCCTGCTGTGCTTCGTGTCCTTCGTGTTCTTTTCGAAGGTCGGGGTGTGTGCCCGCGCGAGATCCAAACTAAGTTTTCTACCAAGAAAGGAAAGCAAAGTTTCCACCGCTCGCCCGCTCGCCAGCGACACTACTCACAGAACATCAAAGCATGCCCCTGCAGATCGCGCAGAACTCCTCAAAATCGACGACGCCGTTCCCGTCCCGATCGGCGGCGCCAATCAGTCGTTCACAGTCGCTGAGCGAGAGATCGACGCCGAGCGCGCTCCGGAGCGCCACCTTGAGCTCATCGGCGTCGAGCGCGCCGTCGCCGGACGTGTCGAATCGTATGAAGAGCTCCTTGAGCACTTCGTCAGGGTGGCCCTTGAGGGCAAGCAAATTGCGCTGCGTGACGAGCACACGCACGCGGCTGCGCAGATCCGAGACAGCGCATGCCCACCCGTAAAGAATCGCGTGGCCGGCGAGCCACGGGAAGGCGAGGTAGCGCACGGTGACCTGAGCGTGCTTCAAGGACGATGCTCCCGCGCCTTTGAGCGATGTCGTCGTCGCAGTCAGCAGCACGCCAGCGAGCACAGCCGCTGGAGGGAAGCTCGCGCCTGTGCTCTTGTACCACGCAAGCAGGACGCCGGCGGCCGCGCCTTGGGCGGCGACGGGCGTCAGAATCGGCGACAGCAGCGCGAGCGCGCCGAGCGACAGCGTCGCTGAGCACAGCGTTCCGGAGAAGAAGCCCTTGGGATGCGGTGGCGATTGTCCGACGAAAAAGATGATCCCACTGGCCATCATCGGCGGAGCGAAGAGCGGCAATCCTGTCAAGGCCTCCAGCACTCCGATGCAGGCGATGGCACCGAATAGGCCCATGCTAGCCAAGGCTGCATCCGCTGCAGCTGGACCGGGTTCCGGTAGCAGTTGCACATCAAGCGCCCGGCTGACCTGCCCTACCAATCCAGCCGGCGACGTTACATCCGTAGTCGAGGATACCGTACGTCCACGGTGGTAGTAGGCGGCACTACCGAGGCCGATGGTGACCGCGCCGGCCACCTTGAAGCGATGTCGCAGCAAGATCTGGGGAAGCATGGTCGCGCGAGTAGCATTCAAAACACACCAAACACGAGAATCTTCACACCGATCCCTGCTCTCACCCGCGGGGAAGAACCCCGACGCCCCGCGTCGCGACCGTGCGAGCGCCGAAATCCCAAACGGAAATGTAAGTATTTGTCTTGGCGTTCTTCCTTGGCCTGACCAAGCTTGGCGTTCTTCCTTGGGCTCAATTGCTTGGGCGTTGGGCTTGGCCTGACCATTGCCTTGGCAACTTCTTCCTTGCTTCGCTTTCGTTGTGGTTTCGGGTTACTTTGCTCAGCGCGACCGACGGACTCTCTGCAGACTGCACGGCCCCGCGCCATCCTGAGCGCCATCCCGCCATCCGGTGAAGCGATCTCACACTCACAGATTTACACACGACGTGGAATATCACACACAGCGCAATTTCGTCAAAGCACGCCACCCAGTTGATTGAACATCTCATCGGAAGGGCTGCTCGTACCACTTGGGCTGGCGCACAATCTCAAAGCCAGCGTCCAGGGACGGCGTGGGCGGGCCAGGGCTCCGGACGAGTAACGGACTCTCGGGAGCGGAACTGCCGTGCCGGTGCACGATGCGCGCGCCTGGCAGCTCGGAGCGATCTCGCGTGCCCTTGATGGCGCACACGCGCGCGAAGGACGTCGGGCGGCGCTCCCTCACGATCATTTGGCGCGCGGGAGATTCCCACGCGCCGAGCCGGTCACCCGCTCGGAGGGTCGTGAACGAGGAGGCGCCGTAGTCGTCGATGGGCGCCGTGGTGAGCGTGGCGTCGGCGTCCACGAGGTGCATCTTGTAGTAAAACTTGTACGCAGAGGGCTCGCGCGCCGCCGGGTTCGACGAGCTGTGGAAAAGGCCGCTGTTGAAGATGACGAAATCTCCGGCCTCGAGATGCTCGAGACGATCCACCACTAGGGAGCCATCGTACCTCGCGTACGGCTGCGCGGCGGACGGCGTGGGCGTGAGGCCGCGGAGAGCGCTCAGTTGCTCGCGCAGATGATCCTCCGGCGCGCGCGCCGCGTATCGAAGCCGCTCGAAGCGCCACTCGAGCCACGTGCCAAGCGCCACCGTGAGCGCGCTGCGCACCGACTGCATCAAGGCATGCAGCCGCGCGCGCAGCGGCGGCAAGGGCGGCGGCGGCGGCGCAAAGAAGCTGAAGACCGCATCGCGCACGAGCAGGCAGCGGCTGTCGAAGCGCCGGAACACGTCCGCATACAGCGCCCTGTTCGCCTCAAAGCTCACGATGTCGAGCCCTGCGGACTTTGCGAGGGCGGTGCGGTCGAGAAGGATCCATGCCGTGTACGACGAGCGGTCTGTGCAGTAGGCGTACTCGTCCTGGTGGTAGGTGGTGTGGAAGCCGAGAGACTTGACGGCCCAATCGGTCGCCACCACCATGCGGCAGCCATAGAGCCGCTCCGCCTCGGCACACACCCGATTGCACACGAGTTTGATCGCCTCGTCCTTGCAGGCTCGCGCGTCACTCGACAGGAACTGCACGACGAGATCCTCTTGAATGATGCTCTCCACGTCGGTGAACCGGCACACACTCGCCAGGAAGGCGCCGCACTCCTCGCGGGTGCACAGTCCCTTGCTGACATGGTAGCGCATCCGCGAGGCGAGGCTCCTGTCCGTGTCCTCATCGAGTGACGTCGAGTCGAGAGACACATGGGTGCAGCCCTCCTCGGAAGGTGCAGGATCGCGAGACCGCTTCCGTCGGCGCAGCAAGGCAACCAGCGAGGTTACGAGCGCCGCAGCGCTCGTGAGCAGCACGACCCGTCCTCCCACCATGTCGATGACGAAATCGGTTTGGGCTGTTCACACACATCGCTCGTGTGAGTGTAAACACCGAGTTTGTGAAAACTATTTGAAACGAAAGCTGAAAGCAACGTTCAGTCCGAGTCTGAGGCCCAGCCATTGTCCTCTTTGTGGAAGATGATGCCCTCGTTGCGTCCCCACCAGCCCACGTTGAGCTGCGTGTCGCCGCGCCAGTGCATCTCCATGCCCGTGAGCAGCGATGCGCCGCACTTGGCGCGCACCTCAGCCTGGGTGAGCGGTGGTTTGCGATCGCCATTGCAAAGCTCCTCGACGTGATCGATCTTGAGCCAGCACGGCTGCGACTCCTCGATGAGCTTGCCACGCACGCGCAGCTGGGCAGCCTCGGGGTCGCCGTACTCGAGGGGTGCGAACCACTCGGACGCGCACCTGCAATTCGTTGCAATCAGCCACAATCGATCGCAATCAGCCACACTCAATCGCAAGCAGCTGCAATCCTTCACAATCACAGCGCAAGCAGAGGGCACGCAGCCAGAGCGTACAGCATGCGCTGCAGCTCCTCTTCCTCTGTGCCCTTCCTCCAGCATCTCGCCTCGAGCTCGATCGACCGGTCCGCGCGCAGCCGCAGCCGGACCTCGGTCGTCATCGGGGGCCAGCGGCGCGCGTCGGGCTGGGCCTTGAACACACCAATCACCTTGTGCGGGTCGCGCTTGGGTTTGCCTCTTTTGGGAAGGGCTCCCTCCTTGATCAGCTGTTTCTCAAGGGCCTTCGGACCGAGCGGCAGCGATGCCAGGATCTGCTCATAGGTCCGTGCTGGCGCGGGCTGCGCGGTGGCAGCAGGCGGAGATGCTCCGGTCGGCTCGCTCGACGGCGGTGGCGGCGGCGGCGACGGTGGCGTGGCCTCAGGGGGTGGCTGCTGCGCTGCTTGTGGCGCTGGTGACGCGCTGGACAGTACGTCGTTGCAACGGCCAAAGGCTGCGTTGGCGTCGCACTCGACCAGAAGCAGCTGCGGGTGCTTTGGCGGCCGCGCCGCCAGATCGACCCAGATGTTGCGCGGGTGGAGGTTCCACGTGTGCCGGTGGGCCACAAAGGTGTCCGGTGCCTCTATGAGCTCGTACACTGCGACGCCCTCGAGCACGGGCCAACTGAGCTCGGCGTACACGCGGGCCGCCACTGAAGCACAGTCGGCCGACTCGAGCGGTGGCGAAAGGGTTGCCTCCAAGGCAACCTCTGCTGTCGCTGGTCCAACAAGCCGTACCTTGCGGCCTTGGAGCGTCTTGTTGAGGAAGGTCTTGAGCGTAGCATTCGAGTTGAAGGTCTCCGGCCAGCCACGGGGCGGTGAGATCAGGGTCGCGTCCGCCGACACCGGTCGTGCGCCGGCTTCCGACACGAGCATTGTGGTCGCAGGCCGCCGGCGTCGCGATCAGCTGCTCATGAAAGCGAGCATTGCAGGTGCTCAAGTTTGGAAGCTCACTAGAAAAAGTGCCGGGAAAAAGACACTGGTTCAAAAAGACCGGGGGGAGCCGGGAAACAGCGACCGTAACACAAGTTTGAACGCAAGTTTTCCCAGGGGAAAAATTGACTTCACAGGTGCGCGCGTTCACGCATGGCGGGGCGATCGGGCGCTGCAGCCATTGAGATCGCTCTGCGCGAGGCGGCTACCTCATTCGACGTGCGCACGACCGCGCAGAGGCTTCGTGCCAGAGGGGACACCCATCTTGCAGATGCGCTAGAGAGGCTGGCGGCAAAGCCGTCTCCAACAGTCGATCGTCGCGAAGGCGAGTGCCTTTTGGTTTTTAATTCTGTGGGCGACGGCGCTTCGACGCCCTGCAAAATGGATCTCTCTGATATATGTAGCGTTGCAGTGGGCTGCGGCGTCGAGATCGCCTACTGCAGTGAGCCTGAGTGGCGTGTTTTGTCAGTGGGCTTCTTTCTGGAATGAGAGAGCGCTCGGCAAGCTATAAGGTATAAGCTCCGCGCAAGGCACAGCGCAGGGGTTATCATACATAGTATCATAGCTTTGGTTTATATTGATTTGTGTGAAGACAATTCGACCGATTGCGCAACCGGCAGCACGCACTGCGTCCCGTTCAAGTTCAGATTTGTTCACCTTCTCACAGCTCACACACGGTCACGGAGACGGTCCACCTCCACAGCTCCACCCCAAGCTAACGAAGCGAAGGGAAGGCGAGGCTTTCGATGCATCATTCGAGCACTTCATCATCGACGACAGCACGGACTTCAGGCGGTGACATCTTCGAGAAGCCACGCCCCCCCCACTTCTGCTTAATGGCCACTCCTTGCCGCGCTTGCTCGTACTCGCAGGACACTTGGGATCGCTGTACGCAATGGCGGACGGCCCGGGTGCAGCAGCGGAGGATGGCAGAGAAAACCCACAGGGTCAGCACGAGCAGGAGGGTGGCCCCGCCGTAGAGGACGCTGGCGGGGACTCCGGAATTGTCCTGCGTGAAGACATTGACAGCCGCCGAGAGCCCGAAGTGGTGCAGCAGCCGCAGCCCAAACAGAGACAGGTGCGGGTACAGGAAGATGTTGAACGCGTTGTACAGGAAGTCGCTGTCTACGGGGAAGTAGTACTCCTCTCCGCATGAGTATAGGAGGATCCCCGCATTCAACGGGCCGTCGATGCTCCATCTCTTGGTGAGGTTGCACGGGGGGGTGCGCCAGCGGAGATCCTTGTCGCTGATGTTGCTCCGGGTCGTGTGGTAGACCCTGACCAAGGCATGCATCGGATATGGGTCGGGGGCCGTTGCGATCTGCGGCGATTGGAAGACCACTGCTGTCCAGCGCACGTCGCCCTTCAAGCCAGCCTTCGAAAGCGGGCAGATGACCCGTCCTCCGATGAAGTCATGCGCATCGTCGTCACCGATGGATCGTGGGGCCCCTCCGGCGCTGGGCTGCACCTCCCCCTTGGGCTGCACCTCCCCCTTGGGCTGGGTGCCAACGTCGTAATCACGATGAGCTACGAAGTCCGAATGGCGGCAGAGGAGCTTCGCGCCGTGGTGAGCGATCCGAGCGCGCAGGTGATCCTTAAGCCGATCCAGGTGCTGCCGTCCGGCCGCGACGGCGCCCAGCCTTTCCACCGCCCGCGGCTCCGGACCGAGCGTTCGCATGAAGGCGTCGACCCACGGAGATTCCCACAGCCCAAGCTCAGCGCCGCTGCCCTCAAAGATCCACATGTCCTCGAGCATCTCGCGGTGGACATGGAAGTAGGCGTCGAGGACGTAGTCGATGTCGGGGATTACGCCCGTGGACCAGACCACCCGGCCGCTGTGGGCCTGGAAGGTTTGGAACACGTCGGTCACGTCGTCGGCGATCTCCATCCCTATGTTGGGGGAGACGTTGATGTACGATTGCCGGATGGGTCGCGTCAGGGGCTGGCGCGAGGCGCCGGGGCTCCTGAGCTGGATGCCCGCGAAGGCGTACCAGGGGAGCCGCTCCGCGTTCGCGGGGCGTACGTCGATCATGTCGGCAGCGATGCCGAGCTCGGGTCGCGTGTGGAAGGCGATGCCCTCGGGGTACTCCTTGAGCAGGCAGTACGTGCCCTGGTTGCCGAAGCACTCGGAGTCGCCGTGCACGTTGAGCACCTGGCGCCATGGGTTCGACTCGAAGAAGAAGTGGAAGTGATGCTGGTGCAGGGGCGGGTCGTTCAGCAGGTCGCCGTCGGCCAGAGTCGCTCCGAGGATGTGGTCACCGATGCTGAGCTCCCCGTTGCTGTCCTCGAAGCGAGCCGTGAGCTCGGGGCTCAACGTCAGCATCATGCGGCTCCACGTGCTGCCGCCCGTGGTATCAAACGAGCCCAGCTTGAAGAACAGCCACGTGCCGCTGGTGCCACTCGACGTCGGTGGCAAATCAGGGTCCGGCTCAACCAGCTCACAAATCTGCAGCGATGCGGTCGTAGGCCAGCGCTCGTCCCAGACGCGATCGATTGCCTTTCGGTAGTCCACGGATGTGCCGAGCAAGTAGATGCGATACGCACTCTCGGGCAACGTCCTCCACTTGCTGGCGCACTTGACCATTCGAGCCATGTGCCTATCGCGCTTGCCCGGGGCGGCCAGGTGCTCGCACGCGCTTCGCGAGCGCGGATCGACGATGCTGCTGCACTGCAACTGGTAATCTTGTGCGAGCGTAGCGCCCAGGCCGAAGAGCAGAAAGCAGGCACGCCTGCCCGTCATGAGCGACCCGCACTCCTCGGAGGTCGACGAGCGAGCTCGCACACACCTTCACGAACCCCTGTGGTGAGTGCATCCCGGTGTGCCACGTGTTAGAAATCACACCGAGACCGACACATTCACACACAACGCGTCGCCGACCTCTTCGGCGCGCAACTTCACACAGCACAGTGATCACACGGCCCAAATCGCTCTCGTCATCGCAGGGCGTGACACAAAAACTGGGGGGAGGGAGATTGGCCTACGGATCTGAACAGGCACACAATCATGTTCGAAAGGCAAACGATCATTTGAGAACCATCCGCGCCTTGGCCTCCACCAGCTGGGCCACCAGCACGGCGCGATCGCCGAGGTGGAGCGACGCGACGGCCGCCGCTACCCGTCTCGCGAACGCCAGGACCTTGTCGTCGATGGCGCCCAGCCACTCAAGCAGCGGGCCGCCCGCCGCCCATGTGCGCAGTGTCCATTGCCATATTTGGACAGCTCCATCTTTGAGCACAAAGAGCGCCTCCTCGGCCCGAATGCGCCCGTCGCCGTCGCGATCGAAGAGCAGGCAAGCTAGGCCAACAAACGGCGCCGCGCCGGAGCTTGCGAGCAATGAAGCGTCCAACGTGCGCATGGCGACCAGCACGGCCGCTGGCGGTACGAGTGCGCGCACGAACGCCACGAAAAAAACGGCCCGGCGCTGCTGCGCAGGGACGGCCAAGAGTGTGCCGAGCTTCTGCGGAAAGAGATAGGCCCATGCGAGAATGCGCATGCCACGTGTTGCCTCACGCGACCTCTGCGCGATCTGTGCGGCTGCGGCGAGGCGCTGTGGTGCTGGCAGTGGTGTCGCCAGGTATGTTGCACTGGCGACGAGCGTGAACTGCAGCGCCTCCATGGTGACTGCCGCGAGCACGAGCGACCGCATGCAGTCGGTGAGGAACGTAATCGGCGACAAGCCCTTGAGTGTGTCCTTGAAGGCGGAGAGCAGAGCGGTCTGCGGCCCTCGGAATAATTCTAAGCCGGTTGTGCTGAACGAGCGGAACAGGCCACTGGATTGTGGCGGATCTGGCGGCGGTGTGCGCAGCTGTACAGGAGTGCCACGGACGACTAGATGCGATGATTGTACGGCGGCGAGCGGGTGGTGATAGAATGCCAAAGTGAGAGCGAGGGCGGCCAGCACATTGTCGCGTAATATTTTGAGCGCCCCGCGTGGCGAAGTGAAACCACCCGCAAGCTACCGGGTAACGGTAAAAAGCGCCGGGGGAGCCGGGACACACACGGGAGGGACACGGGTCACGTGGGGTTTCCTATCATTTTTGGGGGTAGTTTCCTATCGGATACGTATCCTGATGTATTTCGATGTATCCTGCATGTATCTTGCATGTATTTCGATGTGTCCTATCAAGATACATCAAGATACATCAAGATACATCAAGATACATCAAGATACATTTGTATCTGTCACTTTGGCATGATGATGGCATCGAAACATTCCCCCAACCCCCGAGATATGTGTCCTGCATGTATCCCGCATGTA